>ENA-ORTD01000054-ORTD01000054.1-human-gut-metagenome-genome-assembly--contig:-NODE-54-length-114169-cov-20.850264_pt1 | contig 114169 bp, 88 predicted proteins | sample MGYA00241907_ERZ509178 | MGnify/ENA primary metagenome ERZ509178 (study PRJEB26280, sample SAMEA2338793) | human gut metagenome | biome: human gut; feature: human-associated habitat; material: faeces...
TTGGCTGGGTAATATGCAATTGTTCTGCTGCTTTTGTAAAGCTCTGTTCTTTTGCCACCGTCAGAAAATAGCGCAATAGTCTTAATTCCATATTTTTTATTCCCACAACTTCCGATTTCTATTTTTGTTTCCATAGCATAGTGTACTCTTTTTCACCAGTATCTTCATCTAAACCTTCACATTGAATAATAAACCCTTCTCTTTGGTAAAAAGAAATTGCTCTGGCATTCTTCTGATATACATTTAATCGTAAGCTGACTTTTTTATCCTTAATATAATCCAATAAAAGCTTACCTATGCCACATGACTGCATTTCATCAGAGACAAAAATACCTTCGATATATTCATCATTTAGTCCTACAAATCCTTGTATCATTTTATCTGCTTCAAACACATAAACTTCGGATTGTGACAGCATTTCTTTCACTAATTCATAATTACTTTTCCAGTATTGATTGGAAATAAAATAATGTGCTTTCAGATTTGTCTTTAACCATATGTCAGCAACTCTATCGATATCTCCGTTCAGCAACTTTCTAATCATAACAAATATTCTCCACAACTACATCCTTTATGCTTTTCTCTTTTATCCATTCTATCACAAGCTCACCATTAATCATCAATTTTTGGATATTTTTTCTTTTCCCCTACTGCAAAACAGCATCTGAGCGTTTCGTTATATAGAGTGGTACAAATACAGAGCAAAACTAAAATGTTAGCTGGAAATTGATCCTTTTGAATGGAATTTTGTGTCACGAACGTGTTTAGAAAATAACAAAAGCGTTCGTTGTCAGCTAATCCAGCTAACATTTTCGAACGCTTTGAAGCCCGTCGCCAAGAGGATTTGAACCTCCGACCCCTCGCTTAGGAGGCGAGTGCTCTATCCAGCTGAGCTATATGGACATATATAGTTGTGAAACATTTCGAACACTTCCAAAAGTTTCACAACCATTATTTTACTATATTTATTTTGAAATTACAAGAATTAATTCTAAATTCGAAAACTTAATAGTGCAGCTGACCCTGCAGCCAGATTGTTCCTTTGAAGCGGCGTCCAACTGCCGGTTCACCGAGAAGATCTTTGCTGTTGATGCAGATATCAAACTGTATATCATTGCTCTCTATAGTCATCTGGCAGATTTCTTCACCTGTCAGGATATTCTTAAATTTCATGATATCCAGAATCTCACCAAGAACATTATACTGATCACATTCGATTCCATAAGGCATGAAATAAGAATCCACGATCGTGAGAACATCATCTGTAACAATTCTCTGGGAAATCATGGAGTAAGTATCCATATCCTCCATTGTAAGGCTCTCCATAGCTTCCTCATCACCATTACGCGCTGCTGCGATCAGATTAGTCCTGTTTTTGGAAAGCTCTCTCTCCACCTTTACCGCTTCCTTATCCTTCTGCAGCGGAAACAGGATCTTTCCCTCAGAAGCCAGACCGGAAACCGTCACCGGACGGTCCCCCGGGTCTTTCAGGCCTTTGTATTTCTCCTGCATATATTCTGCCAGATTCTGCAGATAAAAGATCATAGTCACGCCAATACGCAAATCATCACATGCTCCTGCATAAGATTCCTTATCTGTATGACGTTCAACAGTCACTTTTTCCTTGGATGTGATTCCTGTTCCCCTGAAAAATGGGAAATAATATTCCACGTGAAACTCACCGTTCTCATCGTACTGACCACAAACGCTGATTCCACAGTCACAGCCATAATTCTTGGAAAACTGTACAAATACGCCTTCCGGATGATTTTCCACGCAAACCTTTTCATCGTAGCTTGCGATCACATCACGGATGATCTCTTTTATTTCACTTCTTCTGGTAATCTGTGAAAAACCAACGGTCTTTAAATAACTGTGCACAAGAACACCTCCCTGAAAAAGCCTGCGTTTCTCTTACGCGCGTGTCTTTTTCTCAATCTTTGTCATACCGCCCATATATGGCTGCAGAGCTTTTGGAATGTTTACAGATCCATCTGCATTCAGGTTATTCTCCAGGAAAGCAATGAGCATTCTCGGAGGTGCTACTACTGTATTGTTTAATGTATGAGCAAGATATTTCTTGCCATCTTTGCCGTTTACACGGATTTTCAGACGACGTGCCTGTGCATCTCCAAGGTTGGAGCAGCTTCCTACCTCAAAGTATTTCTTCTGACGTGGAGACCATGCTTCAACATCGAGGGATTTTACCTTAAGATCAGCAAGGTCACCGGAGCAGCACTCAAGCGTACGAACCGGAATATCAAGAGAACGGAACAGATCTACTGTATTCTGCCACAGCTTGTCGAACCACATCTTACTCTCCTCTGGCTTGCAGACAACGATCATCTCCTGTTTCTCGAACTGATGGATACGGTAAACACCTCTCTCCTCAAGTCCATGAGCACCTTTCTCTTTACGGAAGCACGGAGAATAGCTTGTAAGTGTCTTCGGAAGCTCTTCCTCCGGGATGATCTGGTCAATGAATTTACCGATCATGGAATGCTCACTTGTTCCGATCAGGTAAAGATCCTCACCTTCGATCTTGTACATCATAGCATCCATCTCCGCAAAGCTCATAACGCCTGTAACAACGTTGCTTCTGATCATGAAAGGCGGTACGCAGTAAGTAAATCCCCGGTTGATCATGAAATCTCTTGCATAGGAAATTACTGCGGAATGAAGGCGTGCGATATCACCCATCAGATAATAGAATCCGTTACCGGCAACACGTCTTGCGCTGTCAAGATCGATTCCATCAAAATTCTCCATGATATCTGTATGATACGGAACTTCAAAATCCGGAACAACCGGCTCACCAAATTTCTCAATCTCTACGTTCTGGCTGTCGTCTTTACCGATCGGTACAGAAGGATCGATGATGTTCGGGATCACCATCATATCTTTCAGAAGCTCTTCCTCAACCTCTTTCTCTCTCTGAGAAAGTTCCTCAATACGAGTTCCGGATGCAGCAACCTGTTTTTTAACCTCTTCTGCCTCTTCTCTTTTTCCCTGGCCCATAAGAGCACCGATCTGTTTGGAGATCTTGTTTCTCTCAGCACGGAGAGCCTCAACCTCCTGCTTGATCTCTCTGTTTTCTTTATCAAGTTCGAGAACCTTGTCAACCAGCTCCAGTTTGCTGTCCTGGAACTTATTGCGGATATTCTGCTTTACAACCTCCGGATTCTCTCTCACAAACTTAATGTCTAACATGATATTCCTCCTGTATTAAAAATATTCTTACTCTTTGCAGTTTTTTATTCCTTCTCAATCTCACCAAGGCCAAAGTTTACTGCTTTTCTCAAAGCTTCCACTTCTTCCTGACTAAGTACAACATAGGACTCACCTTTTACGATCTCCTTTAAATAAAGGAAACAGTTATCGCGGCTGTGAACCGCATTCAAGATCAGACCCGTATTGTTTTTATCAAGAAGCGCCAGTGCAAAGCTGAGTTTTCCACCTACATCATCAAATGCATCATACTTTTCAACGCCATATTTGCTGAACATTACATTCATATTTTTTTTGATAAAGCTGATGTCATGATCATGATCTTCCTTTGCTTCATACAGCCGATCGATCTGTGCAAATTTTCTTACAAAAACTTTTTCCAGTGACTGTGCATCTCCGCCTCTCATAAACATCTTGTACTTCCGTTCCAAACGGCTGAGACGCATATTGCTACTCACCACATTGATCAGAAGAATGATGGTAAGGATCAGCAAAACAATGATCACAATCCCGGAATCAATTCCCATGCTTTCAAAAATCCCGCTCATTCTGCCTCCTATCTGATAGATTCGAACAGATCAATGATCCTCTCCAGTTCATCTCTGGAATAATATTCAATTTCAATTTTACCTTTGTTGTTTTTCTTTCGCTGAATGGATACCTTTGTTCCCATGATACCTTTCATTTTTTCTTCCAGGCTCTCATAAATGGCATCTTCTGCTGTGTTTTTCTCTGTTTTTACTTTTTTCGCAGGAGAAACCAGATTCTTTACAAGTTTTTCCGTCTCACGAACACTGAGTTTTTCATCAAAAACCTTCATGGCTGTTGTTTCCTGAAGAGCTTCATCAGAAATTCCCAGAAGTGCTCTCGCATGACCAGCTGAGATCATATCTGCAATTACCATTTCCTGAACTTTTGAAGAAAGCTTCAGAAGACGCATGGAATTAGTTACTGCAGTTCTGCTTTTGGCAACTCTGTCTGCGATTTCATCCTGTTTCAGGTGAAACTCTTCCATCAGACGTTTGTATGCCATCGCTTCCTCTATAGGATTCAGGTCTTCCCGCTGAATGTTCTCGATCAGGGAAATTTCTACGATTTCCTGGTCTGTAAACTCTTTTACAACAACAGGAACTTCCTTGAGCCCTGCCATCTTGGCAGCTCTCCAGCGGCGTTCGCCTGCAATGATCTCAAAATAATCCTTCTTATCGGATACCAACAACGGCTGAAGAACACCGTACTGTTTAATGGATTCCGAAAGTTCCAGCAGCGCATCCTCATCAAAATGTCTTCTGGGCTGATTCAGATTTGGTTCTACGCTGGAAATTTTCACAAGTCGTTCTGCGGCCGGATTATCTTTTTCAGTTGGTTTGTCTTTTTTTACAACTGCAGATCTTGTCTTTTTTGCAGGTTCCTTTGACGGACCGCCTGCTTTGTTCGGGATCAGTGCGTCAAGACCCTTTCCAAGGCCTCCTGTTCTTCTTCCAGCCATCACTCGCCCTCCCTACCTATAACTTCTTCTGCCAGGAGGCGATAACTCTCTGCTCCTGTAGATCGTGAATCGTACAGATTGATCGGTTTTCCATAGCTTGGTGCCTCTGCAAGTCGTACATTTCTCGGTATGATCGTTTTGTATATATTCTGGTCCAGGTTTTCTTTTACATTTTCTACAACCTGAAGTGACAGATTTGTTCTGGCATCATACATAGTAAAGACCACGCCTTCGATCTTCAATCTCTTATTCAATCGGTCTCTTACCAGTTCGATGGTATGTATCAACTGTGACAAACCTTCCAATGCATAATACTCACACTGAATCGGCACCAGAACGGAGGTTGCGGCTGTCAAAGCATTAATTGTAAGCATGCTCAGTGACGGCGGACAATCCATGATTATGTAATCATATTTCCGGCGAAGTTTATCCGTGATCTTTTTCAGGATAAATTCTTTATCCTCAAGATCAACCAGTTCAATTTCTGCACCGGAAAGATTCATATTCGATGGTATCAGGTCAACATTATCTACAACGTTCTTTATAATGGTATCCTTGGTCTCTGCTTCTCCAAGCAGCAGCTCATAAAGGGTGTTTTCTACTGCATTCTTGTCTGCGCCAAGTCCACTGGTCGTATTTCCCTGCGGATCAATGTCGATGGCAAGAACCTTTTTCCCTTTTTCAGCAAGGCAGGCCGATAGATTGATGGCTGTCGTTGATTTTCCAACCCCGCCTTTCTGATTGGCAACTGCAATGATTCGTCCCATTGTACCCCTCCTTTTTATTTTTTTAAGGGATTTTTACTCATTGGATATCATTATAACACTTTTATTTTTAAACTGCCACATAATGTTTCACGTGAAACAATAGAAAATAGGTTTTGAATTATTTTATTTATTGTGTAGTATACCCAAACTCATTCCGGACTAAACAAAAGTTTGACAGTAACAGTACATCGATTATAAAGTCCATCAACTCCGCATAAACTTCCAGTTTTATTTGCTGTCAATCAGACTATATATTTTACGCCATTACGCCATAAAAACGTACCGAGAAATGAAGTTCCCATTTATAGATATTTTGCTGAAATTGTTCTGATTTATCGTAATCTCGAAAATAATTCGATTTTCTCGGTATAGATATTATCTTTTATGGAACCTTGCACACTGCTACATAGGCATCGAAATCCCTTTCTTTTACAGCATTTATAGCATTTTCAAATTTTATCTGAGCACTAAAAACATTACTATTATTATCAAGTGAATAAAAGCATCTGTAAACGCATTCGCAGTTCTACACTGAATAACTGCTTCGCGATTTACCAAAAGGACTACAAACTACTCTTCCCTGATAAGAAGCAGTTCTTCAACCACTGCTTATCGTTTCTTGCAATTGAAGCCAAAAACAGTGGGACCTCCTGATTCGAGTCATACAAACAAAAGCATCCGCAGTTGCTACGCAGCTTTACACCGAATAACTGCTCCGCAGTTTATTAAAACTTGCTTGTACTCTTCCTGATACAAGCAAGTCACCAACCGCTGTTTATTGCTTCTTACACTTGAAGCAGGGGACCTCCTGACTCGATTAAAAACTATATCACGCTACCGTAAAGCGCATATGAGTTGTCGTTGTTGCGAAACATTTTTTAAGTCAAGCGGAAAAAAACATCCTCTTCACTACTGCTCATAGCTTAATAAATGCTTCGCAGTTTATCAGAAGGAGACTGTACTTCTCCTGATACAAGCAAGTCCCCAACCACTGCTTATTGTAGTTCACAATTGAAGCAGGTGAATTACTTGATTCGATTAAAATCTATATTAAACCTACCATAAAACACATAAGCACGAACTACAGCTGTTTTTTATTTCTGCAATTGTCAAAGATGGGGTTATAACTCTTTATTCTTAATCTGTCTTCGGATGTTTCACGTGAAACATCCGAAGACAGATTATCAAACCAATATTCATAATTGAAGCAAGTGACTTCCTCGATCCGGTTAAAAATGCCATCAACGAAATCGATCCAGGACACGGTTTGACTTGTAACTGCAAGGGTACTGAACAGTTACGAACACATTATAAAATCAATGAGAAATATCAAAAAAATACTCCGATATATTCTCTCTGGCATTATCTGTATCACGAAAGCATGTAAAAAATACAAGAAACCCCATCCACAAAATAATGTGTCTGTTATCTTTATATTCCCCAAAAGCATCTATATATAGTAAATGGAAACTTCTTTTTCCGGAGTGTTTTTATAGTGTGAAATACATGTATCTCTCGTAAAAAAAAATATAATATTATGAAACTGGAATTTTCGATTTTTGTTTATTTTATTATGTTTACGAAAGATTTGCGTATTTATTTCATTTTTCTTCCAATCCTGTTATACATTCGTTATGTACATGTTAACTAAAGACTTTTTCAAGCATAGTTTCATTTTGTAATATCCAATATAAAATGTATCTGAATAAGGTTCCGGCATAGAACTGGCATAAAATAAATTTCACTTAATAGGCTTTTTCTTCTAAATCAAGCCGTAAAACACTTCCCTGTCTTCCCTTTATCCCAGTCATGAGGACAAAAATTTTTGCATTCGATCATAGTTTTACACAAAATAGCTGTTTTACAGTTTATCAGGAAGAGTACAAGTATTTTCCCACTCACAGTTTATTGTTTTTTTGTAATCGAAGCAGCTGCTTTCTTTTATTCGATCAATCAAAATTTTACATGTTTAAAGTAGGAACGGCTCTATATTTTATCTTTTTGCCGTATGTGTGCGGGTGCACACTTTGCATTTCAAGGCTTTTTTATGTGTGTGTATATGTGTAAAGTACGTTTTATCGTACTTTTTTATTTAAAGTACTATAATTTGTACTTTAATACTTTTTTATTCGTAAATATCCTATTATTTCTATTTATTTGCCAGTATTTTCTTTCATAAAGTCCTTTTTATCGTACTTAACGTTTGTGCTATTATCATTATCATAGTGTTCTCTTCGCAGAAATAATCTCTTATTTCTCTTTATTTCATCCTTACTCTTATATCGTTCTATAAAATCCCCCCATATTTTCCGCCTTACCCTCCGTTTTTTCATATAAATACACATTTTTATTACATTCACTTAACTTATTAATTCCCCATCCAGTTCACAAAAGCATCTAACCGAAATCATGCGGAATACTGATGACAGTATCTGGCAACTCACCTTCAAGTGTGCAAACATATCTATCCAATTTGGGATCAAACGAATAAAAATACCCGTATTCGCTACGCAGTTCTACACCCAATAGCTACTTTGCAATTTATCAGGACCTGCTTACAATGTACCCATAACAGTGGCCACATGAATTAGTGCAGTACCTTGTTTTCAGACATGCCCACTATTCCTTTCCCCGTTTCTAAACGCCGTCGCATTCTTCCTAATACACGCCACCCACTGCTTATTACTTATTACTTATTACTTATTACTTTTTACTTTTTCGTAATTGAAGCAGGAGACTTACTGTTAACTGGTAATATTATCCTCCGAGTTTTTTTGTGAGCAAAGACCACTGAAAGCCCTGGACATACCATGCAAATTTATGCGATTAGCATAATTTCTGTGCATCGCGAAGTATATTACCAAGAACGAAGTGATCAGTAATCAGGAAACTTCTTGATTTAATGCAAGCAGATAAAAGCATCCGCTTCACTACTTGCTCATAACCGAATAAGTGCTTCGCAGTTTATCCGAAGGAGCCTGCACTTCTCCTGATGCAAGCAAGTTCCCCTGATTATTGCTTTTCGAAATCGAACCAGGGGACTTATTTGATTCAGTTAAAAACACTTCTTCTCTTGCCTCATTTTCCCCTGAAATGCTATAATCCATAAAGAAAGCATCCGCAAACTCCTTGCAGTTTGCGGCTAATACATTGTTTCGTAAATAACTATACCAATCGCGTGGGATGTGGATTCGAATGTGCAGGTATAAAAATGCAGGCGTAGCTGGCTATGCTGAGGCTTTTAGATCTGTGCAGTCGGATTCACCAACAAGTAATTGGTATAGTTATTTCGAAAACAATGTACTAGTACAGCGAAAATTAAGTTTCTGCTATATTGACGTAGAATGATTTTCTCATATGCAAGGCGAAGAAATGAGGCGTAGCGGTGGCTACGGCGATTGACGACAACGCAGCATATGAAAAATCAGGCAAGTCAATATGGCGGTTACTTAATATTCGCTGTACTAGTCATTTATCATCTGATTGAAAGGAATATTTTATACATGAACACCACAAATAATCGCAACGATTTCTATAAAAAACAATTAGACAAGACTTTAAATGGCAATGAAAAGATCGAAACTGCCATTGCAGCACTCCAAAAAGAATCAACCGAAGAAATGCTTGCTCATACTCTCACCGTGATCCGTCACAGAATGCAGGAGCAGGCACAGCTGATCATTGCTGTAGAACCTCCAAAAGGTGATGGAAAAATTTCTCTTCATGCGATCAAAACCAACGATGGAAAGCAATGGTGGGCTGCATTTACCAGCTTTGACGAAGAGTTAAAAGGCAGTGATAAGATCATGTCCACATTTACCGCAGATATTGATAAGATTTTTGCTTCTGCATTGCAAGAACCGTCTGTTGAGGGAGTAATTCTCAATCCATGGAACCGCACACTGATGCTGAACAAAACTCTTATCAACATCATCCTCGGCAATCCTGTATAGCATCAGCTCTGTCGGATAACAAGTCCAATGTTTCACGTGAAACACTTGGTATTTTACTGAAGTATAAAAGCATTCCAGCGGATAACAGCATCCGCTTCGCTACTTGCTCATAACCAAATAACTGCTTCGCAGTTTATCAGAAGGAGCTTTTCCTTCTCCTGATACAAGTAAGTCCCCACCCTCTGCTTATTGCTCTTCGCAATTAAAGCAGGGGACTTACTTGATTCGGTTCGAAATCTGATTTCTATGTATCATGAAGCATATTGGCGATGCTACTGTTCACTGATAATATTCCGTAAGTTTTTTTTGTGAACGAAGGTCGCAGAAAGCCCGAAGCCATACCGCACCAATTTATGCGATCAACATAAATTCTTTGCATTGCGAAGCGCGTTACTGAAAGCAGAACGAACAGCAACTTAGCGATCATCGCCAAGAACAGAATGGACAGTAGCGTCAGCATACAATAACAAGGTTAGGGTTCCCACAAAAGCATTGTAAATTTTTCGTTCCTGTCGTATAATAAAGCAAAGAAATATTCAGAAAAAATCAGATCAGATACCTGAATTACGTTACATCTGTCCTGATTATTTTTACGAATTCCAGGAGGCTTTTTAATGAAGAAAAATGGACACAGACTACTTACTCTTGCAGCTTTAGTCGGAACTGCCGCAGGTGTTATTCATATTGCTAACCGTTTCATAGATGCCACATCTCAGCTTAAAGATATGCTGGAACAGCCACACAGCAGAACCTATGACTGGCGTTTTGGAAAGATTTTTTATACAAAACAGGGACATGGCACCCCTATTCTTCTTATTCATGATATCATGCCAGGTGCTTCCGGTTATGAATGGAATGCCATAGAGAAGCAGCTCGCAACCGAACATACCGTTTACACCATTGATCTTCTTGGATGTGGACGTTCCGAAAAACCGGATATTACTTATACCAATTTTGTATTTGCTCAGTTACTCTGTGATTTTGCCAAGAATGTGATTCGTGAGGAAACCGATGTTATTGCCAGTGGTTTCTCAGGTTCTTTTGCGATCATGGCTTACCGTAACAATTCCGACCATTTCCGCAAGATCATGCTGGTCAATCCACCAAGCTTCAGTTCCCTGAAGCAGGCACCTTGTAAAGACAACAAGCTCTTTAAGTATTTTATCGAGCTTCCGATTTTCGGAACTCTGATCTATCATATGGTAGTTTCCCGCGAATCCATCAGCAGTCTGTTTATGGAAAAGCTGTTCTACAATCCCTTCCATGTAACAGATACACTGGTAGACACCTATTATGAATCCGCTCACAAGGGCGGTTCCAACGCCAAATATCTGTATTCCAGCTACATTGGCAAATACCTGAATATCAGCATTAATAATGCCGTAGAATCTTCCGATGCATGCATCTATATTATTTCCGGAGAAAAAGAAGCTTCCGCTTCTCTTATCGCAGAGGAATATCAAAAGCTGAATTCTTCCATTGAAACCGCTGTGATCCCGGAAACCAGACATCTTCCTCATCTGGAAGATCCGGAACATTTCCTGGAACAGGTAGCTATTTTCCTGTAAAAACAGCTTATGATCCGGCACCAAAAACAAAATTTATCTATAGTAATTTTGGAAATCAACGTATCAAAAGAACATTGTTCATGTTCGGAGCCGTTGATCTTCATGCAGTAATTTGTGGAAATGCTATAAACCAACAAAAAGCCAATAAAAAAAGAGTACTGTTTCACGTGAAACATAAGTTTTCCCTCAAACAAACGTGAAACAATACTCTTTATTTTTTACCAGACTCACAGCATGCATCCGGACATTTCTCTTATCTAAGTGCCTGCTCCAGATACATGTGTGTTGTATTATCGATCAGCTTATGTGTCAGCTCTGCCATATGCTGTGTACTCTCCTGATTCTCAGAAGACAGCCATGTCTTGATCATTCCCACGCATCCATTCAGACAAAACGCATACGCATACTCAATATCACGGTTGTCTTTCGGCAGACGAATTGACAAGCGATGCAGCACTGTATCTGCGATCAGTTTTTCTATACGATTCACAAAAGCCATATCTCCATTCTTTCCAAGAAGTGCGATACAAATATCCTTATTATGATCCAGGATCGTAAATATCTGCTCAATAAAAGGATACGAGCTCTCCTTATTATTAAGAGGATCCAGAGGATAGTCTGCCACCAGATGCGTGATTTCCTCCATCAATTCAGCCTCAATGGATTCCAGCATCTGATAGATATCTGTATAGTGAAGATAAAATGTGGAGCGGTTGATATCAACTTCTTCCACCAGTTCCTTTACCGTAATCTCCTTAATGCTCTTCTTCTGCATAAGACGGGCAAGCCCCGCTCGCAACTGTGCCTTGGTCTTACGTACTCTTCTGTCAACTTTTTCCGCCATCTTAATTCCCCCTGCAATTCAAAAAAGCAAGCACGTTTCCTCCGCCTCAATCACCTATTACTTACGATACTCTGCAACTGTCATACAATGCATAATGCATCCTTCAAACGAATAAAAGCATTCGCTTTCTCTACGCCGATCTGCATGATACCAGATATCTGCTGTTGTTAAGAATTGACAAGATCAAAATTGTTAACGACGCCGACCTACACGATACCAGATATCTGCTGCATATTTGTGTTGAAACATAGGAATCCTGTCTGCATTTAATATTACCAACTGCACATAAATTCAAAGGAAATAACGTACTTTTTGTCTATTATGCAGTTTTTTATTTGTAATAGACACTTCCATTATTTCCGTCTATTAATATACATTCAGTAAAGATTTAATGGTTGTATCTGTGGTATGTGTTTAGTATAATACATCACGTAAAGAAAATCAACACTTTGTTTGATAATGGAATATTAAGCTATTAATAGATTTTAATATGATTAATAGATCTCATCGCCATTACTGGAATAAAGTTTGATTAATCAACTATGTTTGATAATACAATTTAATAAGAAAGGGATAGGTAATATGATCAAAAACGAATGGAAAAGCTTACTTCGTAACAAGCTCATGCTTATCGTCGTAATCGCCATTATCGTAATCCCGATCATCTATGCAGGTCTGTTTCTGAAATCCATGTGGGATCCTTACGGAAACGTAGACAGCCTGCCAGTGGCCGTGGTAAACGAAGACAAACCTGTCGAGTATAATGGCAAGACCTTAAGCATAGGTAAGGACATGACGGATGAGCTGAAAGACAACGACTCAATGGCATTTAACATTGTAGACAGCAAAACAGCAGAGGACGGTCTGGCCAATGGAACCTATTACATGGTTATCAAAATTCCGGAAAATTTCTCCGCAAACGCAGCCACTGTAATGGACAACGATCCAAAGCAAATGGAGCTATCCTATGAGACAAACCCTGGAACCAACTATATCGCCTCCAAGCTCAGTGAAACAGCAATGCTGAAGCTTCGTGATAACATTGCTTCCAAGGTTACGGAAACCTATACAGAAACCGTTTTTGATTCTATCTCAGAAGCAGGTGACGGAATGCAGGAAGCTGCAGACGGATCCGGAAAGATCGAAGACGGACTGAATACAGCAGCTGATGGTAACAAAACAATTACCAAAAACCTTAAGAAGCTTTCCACCAGTACTCTTACTTTCGTAAGCGGTGCTGACAGTCTCACCGAAGGTCTTAAGACCTACACCGATGGTGTTGCAAAGGTTAACGATGGTGCAAAGAGCCTGGACGATGGTGCAGATCAGCTGAACAGCGGCGTTGCAACTCTCACAGAAAAGGTTCCTGAGCTGACAACCGGTGTGGATACTCTGGATAAAGGTGTTCAGCAGTACACCGCTGGTGTGGATGAGCTTAATAAAAATTCTGATGCACTAAAATCCGGTGCAAGCAGCCTGGAATCCGGTGCAAACCAGCTGAACAGCGGCGTTGCAGCTCTGACAGAAAAGGTTCCTGAGCTGACAACCGGTGTAGATACTCTGGATGAAGGTGTTCAGCAGTACACCGCTGGTGTGGATGAGCTTAATAAAAATTCTGATACACTGAAATCCGGCGCAAGCAGCCTGGAATCCGGTGCAAATGCATTAAGTGCAGGTATTGATACTCTTTCCGACGGAGCAACACAGTATGTAGCTGGTGCTGACACTCTTGCAGATGGAACTACCACCTATGTGGCTGGTGCTGGCAAACTCGCAGCCGGTGCCAAAGAGCTTGCAAAACTTGAAGACGGACTCACAACAGTTTCCAATGGTATCTCTCAGCTGAATACCGGTGTTACCAAAGGAACCGATGACTCACAGTCACTGATATCCGGAACACAGCAGCTGGAAAACGGACTGAAAGCCCTGAACGATAAGGTTTCTGCTCTGAAAGAGGGAACAACACAGGAATCCATCAACAAGCTTGCAGCCGGCCTTACTTCCGCAAAGGATGGTATGGACACAGCCGCAGCTGGTATGAACAGTGCTGCAGCTGGTATGAACAATGCCGCAGACGGAATCAACAACGCAGCCGGATATATCACTCAGGCCGCAGGCATCACAAGTCAGACCAGCAGCAGTATCACAGACAGTCTGATCCCTGCTCTCCAGAATGCAGGCACACAGTTCTCACAGGTAGGTGATCAGGTCAGCAGCATACTTACAGGATACGGACAGCAGACAACGGAGGCACTTACTGATGCAAATACCAAGATTGGTACTGCCGGACAGACAATGACCGATTTAGCAGCACAGCTTCAGGCGATTCAGGCAACCGCTTCTGAGGACGGAACCATTTCCGCAGCAGCTCTGAATGATGTGATCAACGCTTTAAACAGCGTAGCCGGTGGAATGACTGGCGTGGACGGTTCTTACATGAGCAGCTATTCTGATCAGGTTTCACAGCTTGCAGCTGGTGTATCCGGTCAGCTCTCTTCTACTCAGGAAAATCTGAATGCTGTTGCTTCCAAGCTTAACGAAGCAGCTTCCGGACTGACTCAGATCTCCGGAGGACTGACTCAGGGTGCCGGCACACTTTCTGAGGGTGCAACAACCATGACAGATGGTGCAAACCAGATGAGTGCAGGTGCAACAACCATGAGCGCAGGTGCAGAGCAGTTATCTGCAGCTACAAGTCAGCTTCCTACAAATCTGATCGCTCAGCTTTCTGCAGGTGTTACCCAGCTGTATCAGGGTGCACAGGCTGTAAACACAGGAACCAAGAACGTTTCCGCAGGACTTCAGTCTCTGGAAGACGGCACAGTCGAAGCCTTCCCGGCTGCAGCAGCAGGAATCAAGGCTCTGAACGATGGATTTGACCAACTGACATCTTATGATAAGCAGCTCAACGACGGTGCAAAGAATCTGAAAACAGCCGGCAAACAGATCGCTGACGCACTTCCGGATATCAAATCCGGTGCAGGTCAGCTGGCAGATGGTTCTAAGGCACTGACAGATGGAATCACAACTTACACCGATGGTATTGCAAAGCTTTCCGAAAACAGTGCTGCTCTTACAGACGGCACCAAGAAACTGGCAACAGGAGCCAATGCTCTTTCCAGCGGTGCTGCTACTCTTGCAGATGGAACAAAAGCATTAGCCGATGGTTCCGGAACACTGACAACCGGAATCACAACCTACACCGATGGTGTTGCTAATCTTTCCGAAAACAGCTCCGCTCTTACAGACGGTACCAAAAAGCTCTCAACAGGAGCCAAGACCCTTTCCAGCGGTGCTACTACTCTTGCAAACGGAACTAAGACATTAGCAAACGGTACCTCAACACTTCTCAGCGGTACCGAGAAACTTGTAAGCAACAACAGCACACTTAACAATGGTGCAAAACAGCTTGCAGATGGCGCTGCCCAGATCCAGAGCGGTTCCTCTCAGCTGTATGATGGCTCCAAGAAGCTTGGAAGTGGTATGAAAGAACTGAAAGACGGTTCCAAGACACTGACCACAAGCCTCAGCGATGGAGCTACCACTGTAAAAGACAATTCAGCAAGTGATGAAACGATCAAAATGTTCGCAACTCCTGTTGTAAGCGATGAAACAAAACTTACCGATGTCCCGAATAACGGACACGCAATGGCACCTTACATGATGTCTGTAGGCCTCTGGGTCGGCGCACTGGCATTCTGCCTGATGTATCCTCTGGCTCAGTATAAGGGCAAACTGAAATCCGGTTTCGCATGGTGGGCAAGCAAAGCTTCCGTCCTTTATCCGGTAGCGATCCTTCAGGGAATCTGCCTGATCCTGCTGTTACGTGCATTTAACGGATTCACACCTGCAGAGATGGGCAAAACCGTACTCTTCGCCTGCCTGACATCAATGACCTTTACCTCTATCATGTACTTCTTCAACATTACTCTTGGTAAAGTAGGAAGCTTCCTGATGCTGGTATTCATGGTCGTTCAGCTTGCAGGATCTGCCGGAACTTATCCGGTTGAGGTTTCACCTTCATTCGTTGCAAAGATCCATGCATACGTTCCGTTTACTTATACGGTCGACGCATTCCGTGCAACGATCAGCGGTGGCCGAAGCATTACCACTTCCATTATTGTAATGGTTGCACTGTTAGTGATCTTCACGATCCTGACGATCCTTCAGTTCAATCACATGACCAAGAGAAAGAAAGCAGAAAAAGTTGTTCTCTTCGACTGGCTGGAAGAAAGAGGTCTTGCATAATACTTAGTTACTGACAGAAGCTCCCCCGAACCTTCTGTTAGATATAGAAAAATTAAAACTGTACAGTTGCTCAGATGAGCTTCTGTACAGTTTTTTTATGTTGTCTCCACCAATTCTCCACGCTACAATTATAGCAGTTATAGAAAATCAAGCTCGCCAGTACACCGTGCCTGACCTATGCAGCAGATTTCAGTTCAGAAACACTCCTGTCAGATTCAGAAGAAGCGGCAATATGACTTCTCAGATCTACTCACAAACCGGAGCTCTTTCTGACTGCAAGCCTGCGGTTTTCAATGGAAAAGCAACCTGGTATGCATCTAATCCACTGACCGCAAAAACAGACGGAATCATCACCTATGCTACACCATTTACCGTCTTCAGGGTAAAACCTGGAAAGCTATCGGCAATACAAAAAATACAACCTACGCCGATAAAAAGCCAGGCACCGCAACCAAATACCGTACCCGTGCATACCACATCACAAACGGTAAAAAAATATACGGACCTTATTCATCTGTAAGGACCGTAAAATAATAGCAACATAAAAACACCCCGGAAAATCCTGATCTGTGTGGTGTCTCCGAATATCTGATCATCAAGCGGATATTCGGAGATCACCTTATTGTTTACGGATCTCCGAGGTGTTTTTATTTATTTTCTTAATATTTTATTTTTCCGCCTCAGCTGTTGGTGTTGCTGTGGCTTCTGTCTCTGTTTCACCGTTTACCATGGTTTCATATGCATTGAACATTTCTTTTACTGTCATTTTGTTTACAAGAAATACCTTGTCCCCAACGACAGCTGCATAATAGTTTGTGTCATATGTGTAGAAGGTAACGGTTGTCTGGTTCTTGTCAGAGTCTGTGAATACAGCGGTCATCTCCGGGTCTGCAGCCGGTGTATAAGCGTCTGTCAGTCTCTTCTGTCCTGCCATGTTTATCAGCTTGTTGTAGAAGGTGGTAAAGGTTGTACTTTCTATTTCCTTACCATCCAGCTGATAGGTTGTTGTTTCTTTTTCGTCTCCGTCATCATCTGTGGATGTTTCACGTGAAACATTTACAGTACTTGTTGTTTCACCGTAAGTAACCTGGAGCTGATCCAGATTTTTTACAGACAGATAATTGACGATCAGTGACCAGAGATCTGACGGCGTCTTGTCAATAACTGCACTCAGTGTATCCGTTGACATTGTATAGATCTGTTTGTTATCTACCGTTACATATCTGCTGCCATCTCCTGCCTCATCGCCAACGTAAATGACAAGCTGTTTATCCACTGTGGTTGTCTTGCTGTCTGCATCTTCTGAGCTGCTATCCGTGTCAGCGCTGGCGCCGCTCTCAGAATCACTCTCAGAGGCCGTAGAATCGTTTTCTCCGGATTCTGTACTGTCTGTGCTGTTATTCTTCACCTTTTCCTGATAATCCACTGTAATCGTCGCATAGGGCTTATCAAGGCCATACTGGGAAAGATCCTCTGCATTGTAGTTTACAAACTGGTCAAATGCAAAGTTTCCAAGTCCGGAGGTTACATTTCCTGCTGCCGTTGTATCGGCAGACTCTTTATCGCTGTTTCCGTCACCGGAAACATCCCAGGTAGCTCCGTCGGAATTTTCTTCCAGGACATAGGAATCTTTATTCTCACTGACCTGGACCTTTTTCACTGTGGAAGAATCAATTGTCGGGAAATCTTCTCCCTGTGCATAATCGTAAAGGGAATTCATAAACGGAGACACTGTATCTGCTGCCACTACATATACCGTGCTGTCATCATCATCCTTGGAAATGTAATACTGATTCGTAGACGTATTCTCATCTCCGATGTTGAGCTTCGTTGTCCCATCAGCGGTATCAACGGTTACTGTGTTAGATGGAGAATCCAGTCCGTATTCCGTAAGATCCTCCACATCCTCCAGGACTCTGTCCGCTTCCACCTTTTTGATGGCGGAAGCTGCGGAATCCAGAGTTGTCTGATTTACAGGAAAAGCAGTCTCATCCTTTTTCACCCAGGAATCATCTTTTTTCTCAAAGGTCACTTCCTTCTTGTCTACGATAAATTCCAGGGATTTAATGTCATCCGTTTTCACGGAAAACACTTCTGTTTTGCTTTCCTCTTCGCTGCTCTCTGTCTTTTCTTCTTTGGATACGTAGGTGTTCAGTCCCACATAAACGCCGCCGAGAACTGCCAGAACAACAACTGCTGAAACAAGTTTGGTCGATTTTTTCATTATGCTTTTCTCCTCTTAAGCCAGATCAGGAATCCTGCAACAAGGAATACTCCCGGGATCAGACCAATGGTACAGATCTTCCAGAAGGCTGCATCATAATCGGTTACTGTCAGGCTTGTGGACTCAAGGCTCTTGGATGGAATAGAAACGGAATTACTGTCGTCTGTGCTGGTCATCCAGTTTAAGGACTCCAGAAGGAGCTTTTCATTTCCGCCGGATACCATCTGGTTTATCTGGCTCTCCATCAGATTTGCTGTGGAGTAGTAAACGATCTGTGTTTCCTTATCATCATCCAGTTTCTCAGTGATAGCAACACCAAGATCAAACGGTCCGTCTACATCTCCGTCTTCCTTTTCGATATTGCTGCTCTGCATATTTGTTTTGGAGTAAGCCTTGTCAGAGGTTGTCAGGATACTGTCGATGGTTACGGTATCTCTTACATCATCTGTTTTCTGAATGCCCTGTGCATACGGTGCCAGTACGTAGGAGCCTGCAGAAGCTGTCTCAGAGCTTGCATCTGTGCTGTTGACTGTTGGTACAAGATAATATGGCATCTGCATTCCATAATGCTGATTATCACCCTCAAATACAATTCCCTCGGCACACTTTACACCATAGTTTTCAAGAACCGCATCAAAGTTCGGCAGATCATCCTGTGTATAATCCGAGAAGATCATAGCTTTTCCGCCTGCCTCCAGATAATCCAGGAGCTCTGTTTTTTCTTCCTCGGAAATATCGCTGGTCGGAGATACGATCATCAGGCAGTCTGCATCATCCGGAACCTTTCCCTCTGTGAGAAGGTTCAGCTCCTTAATATCAATGTTTGCTTTCTGGATATCTTCTTTAAAGCTGGAATCCAGATCTTTTTCTCCGTGTCCGGATAAGGTGTACATGATCGGATTGTCTTTGGCTGTTATATACCCGATCGCACTGGTGATCTGTCCTTCTCCATCAAATCCGGTAGTAGTCTGCTGCCAGGTATTATAGTCTACTGAAGAGGAATACATATCTTTGTAATTGATAACCTTGTTTCTGTCGCCGCAGACTACGATCAGGCTGTTTGACGCAAGATCATCGGTTGTATATTCCGATGCAAATTTCGGATTTACAACAGGGTCTTTCACCTCAACTTTAATATGCTTGGACTCATCTTTATAACGTGAAAGCAGATTGGAGATCGTGTCGTCCTCAGAACCGCTTGCCGCGATCTGATAAATGGTAACATCCTTATCCAGTGCCTTCAGTACCTTCTTTGTTTCATCACCGATGGTGTAAAGCTTGGATGAGCTTACATCCAGCTGTGAATATTTGGATGGGATCGCCCCGACGATCATATTGATCACAACCACGATCACGATAAAGACAGCTGCCATAGCCATGCTGTAGGAACCATTTTTGATATGTTTTTTGCTGATGGTGCCTACCAGCTTTTTCGGATCCGGTTTATGTTTCTTTTTGCCGGAGTCCTGTGCTGTCTCCGGTACGGCTGCCTCGCCTTTATTTTTCTTAAATTTCTCACTGAATTTCATTTCCCTTCACCCCCTAGTTCCAGCGTCTCTTCTGAATGGACTGCATGGTAAGGAACAGGCAAATCGCAATAACAGAAATAAAATAAACGATTCCTGTCACGTCAAACACGCCGTTTGTAAAATTATCATAATGTCCGCTCAGGTTAAATACGTTCAGTACCTTCTGGATACCACCCTGGAAAATACTGGATTTTACAACGTATACGATCACAAGGGCAATCTCTCCCACAGCTCCGATCACTACAGAGATCAGGACATTTTTGATCATGGTATAAATGATGATCGCGATCGCCACGATCAGAAGTCCGAATGCCACTGCGGTTGACATGGAGGTCTGTGAAAAGAATGAGGAAATTCCGTTCATCATATAGAAGGCGAACAGGAATACAAAAGTAAGTACTGCTGCAATTACCTGGCTTTCTGTAAGTGCTGACATAAATACACCGATCGCCAGATTCGCGCATCCCAGAAGGAAAAATCCCAGGATCCCGGTGTATGCGGAAGCATAGGAAATCGTTCCAAACTTACTCATGATCAGAGGATAAACGCACATGATCACGACCGGAATGGCAAACACAGCTACCAGTGCAAGATATTTTCCAAATACGATATCCCATACAGATACCGGTGCGGTCAGAAGAAGCTGATCCGTTTTCTGCTTGCGCTCTTCTGCAAGTACACGCATGGAAAGGATCGGCACACCGATCAAGAACACAAAGGTCAGTGCGCTTAAGGTAGTTTCAAATTTTGAATAGCCGCCTGAAAGCTGATATGCGGAAAAATAAATTCCGGTCAGCACCAGGACAAAAAATATGAAGAGATATCCAACCATGGAGGTCAGATAGCTTTTCAGTTCTCTTTTAAAAATCGCTGTCATGACTGATCCCCCTCTTTCTCATCAGAAGCCTTCTCTGGTTCCCCGTTTTTTTCTTCCTGAGTTTTTTCTTCTTCCGATGATCTGTCTTCTACCGGTTTCCACTGTGAGCTTTCCGGTTTTCCGGCGGATTTTTTCTCTCCTTCGGTAAGCTCAAGGAATACATCCTCAAGGGAAACTCTCTTAACCTGCATTTCGTAGATTGGACAGTTCGCTTTTGCCATAGCGTAGAAGACTTTTTCACGGATATCCACATTTTCCTGAATGGAAAGTTTTGTTTTCCACAATTTCTCATCGCTGTCATAGGACATTTCCACCCCGGTTACGCCTTCGATCGTTTCCAGAGCTTTTCGAATCGTGTCTTTCTCGCCTTTTACCTTCATAAGGAGGCTGTTGGAGCCTGCTGCCAGACGTTCCAGATTATCCGGTGTATCGCTGGCTACCAGCTTTCCATGGGAAATGATCAGAACATAATCACACACTGCTCTTACCTCGGAAAGGATATGGGAGCTTAGGATAACCGTGTGCTTCTGCTTCAGGCCTTTGATCAGATCACGGATCTCGATGATCTGCTTCGGGTCAAGTCCTACTGTCGGCTCATCCAGGATGATCACTTCAGGATATCCCAGGATTGCCTGTGCAAGGCCCACCCTCTGGCGATAACCTTTGGAAAGGTTTTTGATCAGACGGTCTTTCATGTCTGTGATCTTTACCATATCCATGACTTCTTTTATCTGTTTGTCTTTTTGGTTTCTTGGGATTTTTTTCAGATCAGCCGCAAATTTCATGTACTCAAGAACAGTCATGTCAAAATAGAGCGGCGGCATTTCCGGCAGATAGCCGATACATTTCTTGGCTGCCTCCGGTTCCTCCAGAATATCATGACCATCGATCATCACTTTTCCTTCTGTGGAAGCAATGTATCCTGTGATCATGTTCATAGTTGTTGATTTTCCTGCACCGTTGGGGCCCAGGAATCCGTAAATTTTCCCCTTTTCGATCTGAAAGGAAAGATGGTCAACTGCAGTATGATCGCCATACTTTTTGACCAGATTACTTACTTCGATCACTTTACTCTCCTCCTTTTATTCTCAGGGAAATACTTTTTTTAATTATCGATTTCCCATTTTATAAGATGCCAGAGGCAAAAGGTCCTGAAACTGAAGCCCTTGACTCTGGCGTCTTTTCAATACCAATAGAAAATGCCCCTGGATGAAACAGAGAATGGGGGAATCCAGGGGCATCTCTATCGGATTATAGTGTAAAAGTAATTTGTGATAAAAGTAGGATAAATTTGTGATAATTTTGTGAAACTCCCGGACAAAAAAATCTCCTGTCGGACAGATTTTGCCTTTGTTCGACAGGAGGTATCTTATGCCAGTGGCTCTCTGAGCGGTGTTCCGGCTTTTCTCGGATATTTGCCCGGGGTATTTTTTACCTTCTCGATAATGACCAGGGAGCGGCCGATCTCGGAGCCTGGAAGGTCAAAGTACTGAATATCCCTGATCTTTCCACCAAGGATCTTTACTGCTTTCTCTGCTGCTTCTGCTTCTTCCTTTACAGAACCGGATTTATAGGAGACAAAAAGCCCTCCGACTTTTACATACGGGAGACAGTATTCAGACAGGGTTGCAAGTCCGGATACTGCTCTGGATACGCAGAGATCATATTTTTCTCTGTAGGCTTTGTTTTTTGCATATTCTTCAGCTCTTCCGTGAATGGCGGAAATCCCCTCCAGGCCCAGGAGCGCAAAGGTTTCTTCCAGGAATTTTACTCTTTTATTGAGGGAATCCAGAAGACAGGCTTCCACCTCCGGGAAGGCAATCTTCAGGGGAACACCCGGGAATCCGGCGCCGGTTCCGATGTCCATAACGGTTTTTATTTTACCCATATCTACAGCCTTGACGCAGCAGAGGCTGTCCAGGAAATGTTTCACGAGAACCTCGTCAAATTCTGTGATACCGGTGAGGTTCATGACTTTGTTTTTTTCTACAAGATATTCGTAGAATCGGATAAACTGGTTTTTCTGCGTGTCACTGAGTGTGATCCCAAGCTCCTCGCAGCCTTTTTCCAGGATTTCTAAATTGTACATGCAGCTTCCTCTCTTATTTTCTGTGTTTTATTGTTATTCGTTGTATTATCCGTGTTTATGTCCGGATCTGCTTTCCAGATATACAAGAAGCACGGAAATGTCAGCCGGGGATACACCGGAGATACGGGACGCCTGACCGATGGACACCGGTCTGTAGGCTTCCAGCTTCTGGCGTGCCTCAATGCGGAGGCTTCCTACATCTTCGTAATCAATGTCTTCCGGAAGCTTTTTCTGCTCCAGTTTCTTAAACTGCTCTACCTGCTTCATCTGGCGGCGGATGTAGCCATCATATTTGATGTTGATCTCTACCTGCTCACATACATCTTCCGGAAGCTCCGGTCTTTCTTTATCGATGGGTGCAAGCACCTTATAGTTAAGCTCCGGCCGACGGATCAGCTCTGCAATGGTGGTTCCGGATTTCAGAAGGGTACTGTTCAGAGATTCCAGAAGGCTCTGTACCTCTGCAGAACCACCTACGGTTGCATGTTCCACTCTCTCGATCTCTTCCTGGATCCGGCGCTCTTTTTCCTGTAATTTATGGTATGTCTCATCATCGATCAGGCCGACCTCCCAGCCTTTTTTGCGAAGACGAAGATCTGCGTTGTCCTGGCGGAGGAGCAGACGGTACTCAGCACGGCTTGTCATCATTCGGTACGGCTCATGGTTCTCCTTTGTTACCAGATCATCGATGAGAACGCCAATATATGCCTCTGAGCGGTCCAAAATCAGCTGTTCCCGGCCTTTTACCTCCATAGCTGCATTAATTCCCGCTATGAGGCCCTGAGCGGCTGCTTCCTCATATCCTGAGCTTCCGTTAAACTGTCCGCCGCTGAAAAGGCCCTTGATCTTTTTGAATTCCAGTGTGGGATAGAGCTGGCGCGGATTGATGCAGTCATACTCAATAGCGTAAGCATTTTTTACGATCCTGGCGTTCTCCAGACCCGGTACGGAATGGTACATCTCGTACTGGACATCCTCCGGCAGGGAGCTGGACATTCCGCCGATGTACATTTCATTTGTGTAAAGACCTTCCGGTTCAATAAATACCTGATGGCGTTTTTTGTCTGCAAAACGAACTACTTTATCCTCAATGGACGGACAGTAACGTGGTCCGGTTCCTTCGATCATTCCGGAATAAAGGGGGGATCTGTCCAGATTTGCACGGATGATCTCGTGTGTTTTTTCGTTTGTATAGGTCAGCCAGCAGGATTTCTGCTCGATCTGTACAGATTCCGGGTCTGTGGAAAAAGAGAACGGTACGACTCTTTCATCTCCGAACTGCTCTTCCATCTTAGAATAATCAATGGTGTTTCCGGCGATTCTGGCCGGAGTTCCTGTTTTGAAGCGGAACATTTCGATCCCCAGCTTTTTCAGGGAATCCGTAAGGTAATTGGCTGCCTGAAGGCCGTTCGGTCCTGTATAGTTGCTGACGTCGCCGTAAATGCAGCGGGCCTTGAGGTAGGTTCCTGTACAGAGGACTACAGCTTTTGCGTGGTAGGTGGCTCCTGAGAAGGTTTTTACACCGGTGATGTGCCCGTCTTCTACCAGAAGCTCGGTCACTTCACCCTGGCGGATGGTTAAGTTCTCTGTATTTTCCAGTGTCTTTCTCATTTCTGTGCTGTAGGCCTGTTTATCGGCCTGTGCACGAAGGGAATGGACTGCAGGGCCTTTGGACTGGTTGAGCATTTTGGACTGGATGAAGGTTTTGTCTATGTTTTTACCCATTTCCCCACCGAGAGCATCCAGCTCACGGACGAGATGGCCTTTGGAGCTGCCGCCTACGTTAGGGTTGCAGGGCATAAGGGCGATGCTGTCTACGCTGACTGTGAACATGACTGTGTTGAGCCCTAAGCGGGCGCATGCCAGTGATGCTTCACAGCCTGCGTGGCCGGCGCCTACTACTATGATGTCGAAAAACTGTTCCAGATTTTTCATGCTTTTTCTCCTTTATTTTTTCTCTTATTCTTTTTCTTTATTTTTCTTTGTGATTTTCTTTTTCTTTGTTTATTGTGTGGTTGGTTTTTGGTTTTATTTTTACTTTCTTGCTTGGCAGAAGGCCTGGTTTTTTTGCTTTGGGAAGCTGTGGAAAACCGCAAAGGGGCCGTAAAGCCACGGCCCCTCTGCACACCCCTCGGGCTTTTTTTTTAGGAGTTCTTGGGTTGTGGTGTGGGGTACGGTGTTGACTTTTGTCTGTATGCTTCGGTATTGGATGCGGAACGTTGTGCCGAGGAGGTTGCAGTGGAACTGTAATGAGGTTCTCGACGTGCGATGCACGTCTGCGGAATTCTGCAGTCCATGTGGCGTACAGCCGGGAGCCGCAATCTATGCGGCATATGCAGCCGAGGTTCCACAACCCATGCGGCATATACAGCCGGAGTTCCGCAATCTATGCGGTATATACGGCGGGGTCTCCGCAATCTATATTATGCAACAATATATCCTACAGAAATATACAAAGTTCCGTTTGATATATTTCGGCTCAGTGTCGAATTGCCGATACAGAAGCATACAGACACAAGTTAGTTTCTTTCAGCATTCCACAATCGCTGCACTATATAAAAAAGGCCCAGGGGTGTGCAGAGGGGCGCGGCCTTGTGCCCCTTTGCGGTTTTCTCACATTCCAATGTGATCTACCCTCTGCGGGCTTCCGCAGTCCATGTGGCATACAGCAGGGAGCCGCAATCTATGCGGTTATACGACCGGAGTTCCGCAATCCATGCGGCCATTCGGCCGGGGCCTCCGCAGCCCATGCGGTTATTATTTCCCCATACAAAATTTAGAAAATATCTCATTAACAAGGTCTTCCCCAAGTGATTCTCCCAGAATCCGTCCCAGACTTTCGTATGCATCTGTCAGGTCTATGGAATAAAAATCCTCCGGCATTCCGCTTTCTATGCTATTTTCTACCAGAGAAAGACTTTCCCGTGCTTTTAAAAGCTCCTGTCTGTGGCGTTCATTGGTGATGTAGACTTCATCATTGAAGTCAATCTCCCCACTGAAGAACATTTCCCGGATTTTTTCTTCCAGGTCTGTGATCCCGGTTTCTTCTTTTGCGGAGATTGGGATTACCGGCTGGTTTATTCTGCTCTTTAAATCCTCTATATCTATAGCAGATTCAAGGTCTGTCTTGCTGTAGAGGACAATTGTCTTTTTCTCTTGCAAAATTTTTATGATTTCTTCGTCGTTTTCATCTAACGGTACGGAGGAATCTACGACATAGAGGATCAGGTCTGCGTCTGCTGCCATTTCTTTGGCTTTGGATACGCCGATTTTCTCTACGATGTCTTCTGTCTGGCGGATTCCGGCTGTGTCAGCAATCTTTAATGTGATCCCATGCAGGTTGATATACTCTTCCAGTACGTCTCTGGTGGTTCCTGCGATATCGGTCACGATGGCTCTGTCCTCTCCCAGAAGCAGGTTCAGCAGAGAAGATTTCCCTGCGTTCGGCTTACCCAGGATCACGGTCCGGATACCTTCCTGTATGATCTTTCCGTCTCCGGCTGTTTTTAACAGGTTCTGTATCTTTTCTTTTTCTTCTGCTACGATCTGCTCTAATTCTTCCGAATATCCTGTCAGATCATAGTGCTCCGGATCGTCTAATGCCGATTCAATGTACGCTATATGGTACAGTAGTTTTTCTCTGATCTGCTGTACGGTTTTTCGGACCGAACCTTTTAATTGTCCTACAGAATTCTTTAATGAGTACTCATTTTTGGACTGTATCACGTCCATAACGGCCTCCGCCTGGGAAAGATCGATCCTTCCATTGAGGAATGCACGCTTGGTAAATTCTCCCGGCTCGGCAATAATGGCTCCGTTTTTCAGCACAGTTTCCAGTACCTTTTTCATGGCTAAAACGCCGCCGTGGCAGTCGATTTCTATGGTATCTTCTCCTGTGTATGTCCGTGGTCCGCGCATGGCCATGACCAGCACTTCGTCTACCATTTCTTCGTTATCATAAATATATCCATAATGGATGGTGTGGCTTGGGACGTTTTTCAGAGATTTTTTTCCACCCTTGGAACGGTATACTCCGGATGCGATCTCAAAAGCCTCCGGGCCACTGATCCTGACGATCCCGATTCCCGATGCGCTCATGGCTGTGGAAATCGCAGCAATCGTTGTCTCTTCCATTTTTCACTCTCCTTTGTCAAACGGATAAAAGCATCCGGTTAAACGCAAAAATGTTACTCCGGAAAAGCTTTTTACACGCAAAAAACACGTGTTATTCACGCTTTCACCTAGAATAACATCTTCTGTCAGTTTCCATATTTATAATGCTAGAGCGTGTTTGAAAAAGGCTTTCTGCAAGATGTGCGTCACAATTTGTGGGAGATTTTGTCCGGATGAAGGCGCCGTAGCGGGCTACGGCAACTGAATTCGGGCAAAATATACCGCAAAGTGGGGCGTGCAGATTGCGGGAATGATTTTTCAAATACGCTCTAATCTCTGCATTCCGGATGTCCGCTGCAGAAATATCTTTTGTTATTTGCTCTTCAATGATTATAAAGAATTGTTGCGGAGATTGCAATGATAATTTTTAATTTTCAGTTCCATACAAAAAAGCCGTACCCACGGAGCTTACGCTCCGGGATACGGCTTATAGCTTTACCGGTGGATCATCAATTATTGCGTTTCAGTTTTACTACTACATGTCTGTAAGGTTCTTCTCCCTCACTGACTGTCTCTACATAGCGGTTGCCCTGCAGAGATGCATGGATGATCCTTCTTTCGTACGGATTCATCGGTTCCAGAACTACCGGTTTTCTGGTTTTCTTTACCTTGAAGGCGATTCCTCTTGCAAGGTTCTCCAGAGTTTCCTTACGACGGTGTCTGTAGTCCTCGGTATCGAGTTTTACACGAATGTAGGTAGACTCGCCTTTGTTTACCACAAGGCTTGTCAGATACTGAAGAGAATCCAGTGTCTGGCCTCTTTTTCCGATGAGGATACCCATATCCTCACCTTCAAAATCCACATCCAGAGAACCGTCTGCAGTGTTGTATTTCGATGTGATCTCCACTTCTCCAAGATCCATGGAGCCGAATACGTCACGAAGAAATACGACTGCTCTCTCCTCAACCTCTCTGATCTTCTCCGGATCGCTGAGGATCTCTATCGGTCTGCCCTGCTTCGGTGCTCTCTCACGTGTTTCCTTCGGCTGACGCTCCTTTTGAGCTCTTGGCTGTTTCTCACGTGCAGGCTTTGCTTTGCCCTGGAAATCCCTTGCAGGTCTTTCCTTTGGCGCTGCTGCCTTTGCAGGTGCTTCTTCGGATGCCTTCTCCACCTGTACAGCTTCTTTCTTCACCGGCTTCTTCTCCTCTGCAGGAGCTGCTTTCGGTGCAGATTCTTTCTTTACATCCGGAGTAAAAGGCTTTTCTAATTTCTTCTCTTCTTTGATAGCGTCCAGTTTCACGGACTCTACCAGTTCATCGATTTCCTGCATATCAGAAACTGGCTCGATTCTGCGAACTTTGATCACGGCAGGTTTGCTGCCGATTCCGAAGAATCCGGAGCTGCCTTCACTGATAACCTGAATATCAAGCTGGTCACTGGAAGTTCCAAGCTCAAGACACGCTTTTGTGATAGCTTCATTCTTTGTTTTTGCTGAAAACTGAATGTAATCCTCCATTACGAACCCCTCCGTTCCTGATTATTTCTTCTTATTTCTCTCATCAAAGTCTCTTACGAGATTTGCTTTAGCTGTGATGCTGCCCGGTTTTGCACTTCTTGCCTTCTCATAAGCAGTATCAACCTTCTGTGCTCTGTCTGAAGCACCATTGTTTCCGCTGTTGCCCTTATTGATCACAGGTTTATTGATATTCTTGGCGGACTGATGAGCCTGATTGGTGATCTTCTGCGGCGGAAGTCCTTCCTTCGCACGCTTCGCTTCGATCTTCTTCATATTCTCATTAACCAAATCATCAATGTTCATCTTATCAAGATGACGATTGATCGCAAACTGCTGGGCACTTCGAACGACAGCACTGGCGATCCAGTAGATACCAAGACCAACCGGGAATGTGAAACAGAAGAATGCAGACATCAGAGGCATGACCATGTTCATGGTTTTCATGGAGTTTGCCATTGCGCTGGCCTGATCATTTCCGTCTGCCGGCTGTGTTGCAGCCTGTGGCATAAGCTTCAGGTTCAGCATCTGAGTTGCCCATGCAAGAACCGGGATCAGAAGTGCTACGATCGCAAGTAACAGAGAACCATGATTTTTGAAGAATTCCATGATATAGTACAGCGGCTGGTCTGCGATATTCAGTCCACAGAAGCCCTGCATCTTGGAAATATTGCCGGATGCTTTTGTGATCGCATCAGAAAATCCTGAAAACTGATTCATCTGTGCCAGCTCTTTCCACTGGGAAGGAGAAAGTGCATACAGAAAATCAACAATCGAGTTACTTGTAGCATTTCCGGCACTGTCCATAACGAGACGCACTCGTGTCATGGAATGGTCTGTGATAAACTGCTGCAGGATATCTGTGTATCCGTTTACAGCTAGCAGGTTGTCAACTACACCAGTAAAAATGTTCTTTACACTTCCAACGTAAGCAGGAATCCGGTAGATAACCTGATACAGAGCAAACAGAATAGGCATCTGAATGGCTAACTGTACACAGCTACCGGTTGGAGAAACACCATATTTCTGATAAACAGCCTGGGTTTCTTCGTTCATTTTCATCATGGAAGCCTGATCCTTTTTACCCTGATATTTCTTCTGGATCTTCTGGATCTCAGGCTGCATGATCGCGCTTAACTTGGAGAATTTCTGCTGCTTGATCTGCAGCGGTGTCATAAAGGCAAAGATAAGAATACTGAAGATAATGATACAAAGACCAATGTTCTGGATTCCGAACAGGCCGTCAAGCATCTTATATATGCCATCCATGATCCATCCCATCACAGACGCGATCTGTCCGATAATAGGAGTTCCGGTTTTTGTTGCTAAAAACAGTTCCAAATTCATTTCCTCCTAGACTTCTTATTCAATTGTAAAAGTCCGGTAACTATTCTTTCGTCCACTAACTGCGGAGGTACTGAACAGTTACAAATTCCGATAACTGCTCTGCCCGGGAAAAGGCTGAACAGTCACAAAATAATTCATGGCACAGGGTCATAGCCTCCGTGGGAAAAAGGATTGCATCGCAATATCCTCCATACCGCAAGAAGACTGCCCTTAAATGCGCCATATTTTTCGATTGCTTCCAAACCATATTGAGAACATGTGGGAATATAAGGACATTTCGTTCTCTTCATCGGCGATATATATTTTTGATAGAGCCTTATCATCTTAATCAGAAATTTCTTTATCATGTTCATTCCCTGTTATATGATGCTTTCTTGCAAGATGCAGAAAAGCACTCTCAATCTCGTGAAAGCTCTTGCCCTTGGCTGCGGCTCTCACTACTACTACAATATCAAGGTTACTGTCAAAATCTGTTTCGTTGAGACGATAGCTTTCTCTGATCAATCTGGTGAGTCTGTGGCGAACCACACTGTTCCCTACTTTTTTGCTTACTGATATTCCCAGACGATTCTTCATGTGCTGATTCTTCAGCACGTACATCACCAGAAGCCGATTTGCGTACGATGTTCCGTTCTGATATACAACTTTAAAATCTTGATTTTTCTTTAAGGACTCTGATCTGATCAAACGAATCCTCCTTAATTAAATTCCGCCTGCGCGGATATTTCTCCGGATAGAAGAAAAGACCACATAAATGCGGTCTTGCAGCTTATGCTGATAACTGTTTTCTTCCTTTTAATCTTCTTGCAGCTAATACTTTACGTCCGCCCTTTGTGCTCATGCGAGCTCTGAAGCCGTGAACTTTAGCTCTGGATCTCTTTTTTGGCTGAAATGTCATCTTCATAGGTAAAGCACCTCCTTTATCTATTTTTAATTGTTATGAAATAACTTATCATTCAGAACATCGTTTCAATTATATAAATAAACCTCCTTTTCGTCAAGTAAAAATTGCAAAAAACCCGATAAAATCAAGGGTTCTGTAAAATACCCCCACCTTACGGTATTTATTTTTTTCTCTTATGTGGAAAGCGCTTATGGTTTACGTAACATTATCCACATTTTGTGGATAACTTGTGGATAACTTGTGGATTGACCGGAAATCTATCCACTTTTTCGGAGGGTTTGTTCACATCGTTTTCAAAAAAATCCTTTATTTGCGGTATTTTTAAGGTGGATTTTTTTATACACATAATTCTTCCACATTTTCCACCAATTCTCGACTTATGGAAACCTCCAGGACTCTTATCCACAATAATCCACCCTAATCCACAGTAATTTCCCCACATTATCCACATTCTTTTCCCCAAAATCTCAAGGATTTTCCATTGCGAAAACCCCATTTTCATTGTAATATATAAAAGGATATCTATCTCCAGTCGCAGACTGGGGTTATTATAATACTCATGGGAGGAAAAAATGGACGCTGTTATTGAAAAATGGGAGGAGATCCTGCAAACTGTCAAATCTGAATATGAGGTGACTGATGTCCCTTTTAATACCTGGCTCAAGCCGCTGAAAGTTTATGAGGTTGACGGAAAGCTGATAACAGTGGTTGTTCCCTCTGAACAGGCAGCGATCGGAGTCAATTACATCAGTAAACGCTACAAAATACCCCTCCAGGTTACTATCTGTGTACTGACGGGCATGGAAGAATGCGAGGTTCGCTTCGTTCTGGAAAAAGATCTCCCCAAAAAAACAGAAAAAAACACTTCTTATGATAAACAGGTTCAGGATACACGTTACGAAGAGGCGCATTTAAATCCAAAATACACCTTCGACACCTTCGTTGTAGGAAGTAATAACAAATTCGCCCAGGCCGCAGCTCTTGCAGTTGCCGAATCACCGGGAGATACCTACAATCCACTGTTTATCTATGGCGGAGCCGGTCTTGGTAAGACGCATCTTATGCATTCCATCGCTCATTTCATTCTGGAACACGACGAAAACAGCCGTGTTTTGTATGTAACCAGTGAGGAATTTACCAACGAGCTGATCGAAACCATCCGAAACGGAAATAACACGGCAATGAGCAAATTCCGTGAAAAATACAGAAATATCGACGTTCTTCTTGTCGATGATATTCAGTTTATTATAGGAAAAGAATCCACACAGGAGGAATTTTTCCATACATTTAACAGTCTTCACAGTGCCAAAAAGCAGATCATCATATCCTCTGATAAACCACCGAAGGATATGGAAATCCTGGAAGAGCGCTTCCGTTCCCGGTTCGAGTGGGGTCTGATCGCAGATATCACGCTGCCTGATTACGAAACCCGAATGGCGATTCTTCATAAAAATGAAGAAATGAACGGCTACAACATCAGTGAAGATGTTATCAAATATATCGCTACCAATATCAAATCCAATATCCGTGAGCTGGAAGGTGCCTTCAACAAGGTCATGGCCGGAGCCAAGCTTGAGAAAAAGGAAGTAACTCTGGAGCTGGCAGAGCAGGCACTGAAGGATATTATTTCTCCGGATGAGAAAAAAGTGATCACACCGGAATACATCATCTCCGTTGTTGCAGAGCATTACGGAGTCACACCTGCGGACTTAAGCGGAAACAAACGAAACTCCAAGATCGTCATGCCCCGCCAGGTTTCCATGTATCTCTGCCGTGAGATCATATCCACACCTTTGAAAAATATCGGAAAAGCGCTCGGAAACCGTGACCATACCACCGTTATGCACGGTATCGAAAAGATCGAAAACGAATTGCAGAACGACGATAACTTAAAAAATACCATTGATATATTGAAAAAGAAGATTAATCCACAAGGTTAGGGAAGTTTTCCACATTACTGGTGTATAACGTGTTGATTGTATGTGGAGAGATGTGTACAACTTTTTTGCCAAAACGCGGCGGTAATTTTATCCCCGGGTTATTCACATGCGAAAATACCACTTTTACACAAAGTTATCCCAACGGAAAACCCCTGAAAACATCAGGCCTGCGGGAGTTTTTCACAAAATCTGGCCCCCTACGGCGGTTACTGCGGATTTTTTCTATAAATATATTTATAAAAACCACAATTTGTTCAGAAAGGGAGTTATACACACTATGAAAATCATCTGCTCCAAATCAAGTCTGTTAAAAAGTGTAAGTATCGCACTCAAAGCAGTTCCATCAAAAACCACAATGCCAATCCTTGAATGTATTCTCATGGATGCAACCACAAACCAGATCAAATTTACCACCAACGATATGGAGCTGGGAATTGAAACCATCGTTGATGGTACTATTGAAGAAAAAGGTAAAGTTGCTCTTGATGCAAAAATCTTCTATGAAATCATCAGACGACTTCCGGATAATGATGTTACCATTAAGACCGATGATAAGTATGCAGCAACCATTACCTGTGAAAAAGCAAAATTCAATATCCCTGGAAAATCAGGAGAAGATTTTGCTTATTTACCGATGATCGAGAAGGATGAACCGCTGACGATCTCTCAGTACACACTGAAAGAAATGATCCGCCAGACTATTTTTTCGATTGCTGTAAATGAAAACAATAAACTTATGACCGGTGAACTTTTTGAGATCAAAAATAACTGTCTGAAGGTAGTTTCTCTGGACGGACATCGTATCTCTATCCGCAAAATGTCCCTTAAGAAAGATTATTCTGACCGTAAGGTGGTAGTTCCGGGCAAAACTTTAAGCGAGGTCAGCAAGATCCTTTCCGGAGAAGTGGATGATCAGGTCAGCATTTACTTTACAAAAAACCATATTTTATTTGAATTTGATCAGACTATGGTAGTTTCCAGACTGATCGAGGGAGAATATTTCAGAATTGACCAGATGCTTTCCAGTGATTATGAGACAAAACTGAAGATCAACAAAAAAGAGTTCCTGGATTGTATCGACCGTGCCACACTTCTGGTACGTGAGGTTGATAAAAAACCGATCATCATCAACATCACAGACGATGATATGGAGCTGCGCATTGATTCTGCAATGGGTTCCATGAATGAAGAGATCGATATTGAAAAAGAGGGTAAGGATATCATGATCGGCTTCAACCCGAAATTCCTGATCGATGCGCTTCGTGTTATTGATGATGAAACCGTGACGATCTATCTTGTAAATCCGAAGGCCCCGTGCTTTATCCGTGACGATGAGGAGAACTATACTTACCTGATCCTTCCTGTAAACATCAATCAGAATCAGGCCAGATAAGACCTGGGGTAATGTGACCGTTTTTGACCGATTGTGCATGGGAATGCGATCGTGTTCTGAGAATTGTTTCATGCGTAAACTACTGGAAGGGGGTATTTAAAATACTACCTTCCGGTGAAATTTGTATTTTGGGGGATTTTAAATACCGCCAGAAGATCAGAAAAGATCGATCTGACGGAGAAAATACCCCGGAGATAAGAGGAGAAAAAATTGGAGATCAGAATTAAAGACGAATTTATCAAGCTTGGCCAGGCGCTGAAGCTGGCAGGTGTTGTGGAGGACGGCGTTGAGGCGAAATATGCCATCAATGATGGTCTGGTACTGGTGAACGGTGAGGTGGAGAACCGCCGTGGCCGCAAGATCCATCCTGGAGATACCATTTCCTACGATGGAAAAGATATTTATGTGATCGGGTGAAGGAATGTACATTGAATCCATCAGACTGAATAATTTCAGGAATTATGAGTCGCTGGAGATGAATTTTGATCAGGGCACCAATATTCTCTACGGCGACAATGCCCAGGGAAAGACCAATATCCTGGAGGCGGTTTATCTGGCAGGTACCAGCAAATCCCACAAGGGAAGCAAGGACCGGGAGATGATCCGCTTTGAGAATGAGGAGTCCCATATCCGAATGATGGTGAAGAAGGGCGATCTTTCATACAAAATAGACATGCACCTCCGGAAAAACAAAGCAAAGGGAGTTGCCATCAACGGGCTGCCGATCCGCAAGGCAAGGGAGCTGCTGGGGGTGGTGAATCTGGTGTTTTTTTCTCCGGAGGATCTTAATATTATCAAGAATGGACCCGGAGAGAGAAGACGTTTTCTGGATTCGGAGCTTTGTCAGCTGGATGGTGTTTATATCACGGAGCTGGCCGGCTACAATCACATCGTGAACCAGAGAAACCGTCTTCTCAAAGACTGTTATATGAACCCCGGGCTGAAAGGTACCCTGGATGTCTGGGATATGCAGATGGTCGATTACGGAAAGAAGATCATCGGGAAGCGGGAAGCCTTTGTGGAGGAGCTTAACGAGATTGCAAGGGGGCTTCATAAAGGCCTTACCGGCGGGATCGAGGAGCTGGAGATCCTGTACGAGCCAAGTGTGACGGCGGCGGAGTTTGAGGATAAGCTTTCCAGGAACCGGGAGCGGGATCTTCGGATGAAGCTGACCTCCGTGGGACCGCACAGAGATGATTTCTGCGTAAAGGTCAACGGGATCGACATCCGGAGGTATGGTTCCCAGGGGCAGCAGAGGACTGCGGCCCTTTCCCTGAAGCTTTCGGAGATCTATCTGGTGAAGAAAAAGATCCGGGATACACCGGTGCTTCTGCTGGATGATGTTCTTTCGGAGCTGGATAGCAGCAGGCAGACATATCTGCTGGAAAGCATCCACGATATACAGACTCTGATCACCTGTACAGGACTGGATGATTTTGTCAGCCATCAGTTCAAGATCAACAGGGTTTTTCAGGTGGTAAAGGGGCATGTTTATATGCCTAAAGGGTTTTGACAAGCCCGTATGCATATGGTAAACTGATTCTGATTATGGAAAGTTGGTGAATATTTTGGATAAAGAGGAGTTTCGCGTTAAGCTGGGACAGATCAATAAGCTGGTCGAGACCCAGGATTACAAAGGCGCCATGCAGATTGTTGACAGCATTGACTGGCGTCGTGTGAAAAACGTCCGTACCCTTTGTGTAGTGGGCGAGATCTACGCGGCCAACAAGCGCTATGAAGAGAGCAAGGAAATTTTTCTTCTTGCCTACCACAGAGCGCCGATCGGCAAGAACATACTTTACCGTCTGATCGAGGTTTCCCTGAAAATGGGACAGATCAGTGAAGCCACAGAATTCTTTGATGAATACAGAGAAGTGGCAGGTAATGATAACAGCCAGTATATACTGAAATATAAGATCGCCAGAGCGAAGAATGCATCTCTGAATGAACAGATCCGTATTCTTGAGGAATATAAGGAGAAGGAATTTACGGAGCGCTGGTCCTATGAGCTGGCCAAGCTCTATTACAAGGCAGGAGACAAGCAGAAGTGCCTGGATCTCTGCAATGAGATGATCCTTTGGTTCAATGACGGAACTTATGTGATGAAGGCCCTTGACCTGAAACAGCGGATGGGTGTTCTCACTGGCGAAGAGAAAGAGAAATACGAACAGCGTTTTATCCCGAAGCTGATCCCGCCGGAAAAGGCGCAGGAGATCAGGGAGAGCAAGGAAGCATCCGGCGAGTATGAGGAGGCAAAACCGGTCACAGATACTATCCAGGTAGATGATGAGCGGGATCTGAACAGTGCGGAGACATTCCAGGAGAAGCTTTCCAAGGGATTCCGTGATATCTTTGGCGGACATAAGAAATCTGCGGAAGAGGATATGGAGGAAAAAGAAGCTGCGCAGGATGAAGAGCAGGATGAGGTTTCCACAGGCTCTGAGGATGTGACGGAACAGGCGGAAGCGCCGGAGGCTGAGACTGCTGCGGCAGCAGAACCGTCAGAGGAGTTTACAGATTCTGAGGAGATCGAAGCAGCAGAAGGAAGTGAGGAAGCTTCGGATGAGCCTTCTGAAGAGCAGGAAGAGTTTTCCGGACAGGAAGCGGATGAGATCCCGCTGGCATCCGGTGTTGAGAACCTGTCATCCGGAAGTATGAAGCTGCAGGCTCAGGAACAGCAGGATAAAGAGGAAGAAGAGACTTATCAGGAAGCGGAAGAAGCTGAGGCTGAGAAAGCTACAGAGATGTCTTTGTCCCAGAGTGTTGCAGAGATCATGAAGGAGAAGGCTGCCGGAAATGAGGAAAGTGAGGAGAAGCCTGCAGGGGTTCCGCTCAATGAGGAAGGCAAGCCTGATTTTTCCGCAACGATCCGTATGCCGGAGCTGAAGATCCCGAAGTCCATGATCAATGTGGACCCGGAGAATGCAAGCAGTTCCGCGGAGATCCCGGATGCGTCTGGAATTTTCGGAAGTATCGAGGATATTGCGGCATCTGTAGGTGACAGGTCCGGGAAGGATAAAGATAAGGACTTCAACCTGGAGGATACTATTCTGGCAGCAGCTACACAGCAGGGAATCGATATCCCGGAGGAAGAGAAATCTCCGGATGTCCAGCAGTCCGACGTAACGGAAGAACCGGCAGGTATTGAGGATCTGGATATTGCGGCTGATGAATTTGTTCCGGAGGAGCCGGATGCGGCAGATATCGAGGATATCATGGCGCAGATCTCCGCTCAGCAGGAGGAAGAGGTAACGGAGACTTCCGATACCAGACTTCCGGATATCGTATTTGATGAAGATGAGGAGCCGGTTACTGAGGAGGATCTTCAGGCTGCAGAAGCAGAGTTTCTGAATGGTCCGTCAGGAGTACAGAAGCCGGTGGAAGAAGAGGATGTGCTTCCGGAGATTCCTTCACTGGAATCTGAGGAGCAGGTGCAGAAGGCGGCAGCAGAGCCTTCAGCGAAGCTTCATCATGAGGAACCGGTGGCTGCAGCGGAAGAGGAAAATCTTCTTGATGAGGAAGAAGAATACAGTGATGACGCCTTTGACTTCCAGGATGAGGATGACGAGAATGAGGATGATTTTATCAGCAGTCTCATCGGTGATGATTCTGATGAAGCCATGGAAGAGGACGATGAGGAAGAGGAGCTCAGCGAGGAAGAGCAGCTTGAGAAATTTATCGCTACGATCCATCCGGAAAAGGATTCTACAAAGATCGTTTCCAGAAAGAAAGAGCTCACAGATGAAGAGAAACAGCTTTTCACCTATTTTGTTACAGTTCCCGGAATGAAGGAACAGCTGCTTGATGTACTCTGCGATGTGCAGATGGGCGCAGCAGACAAGACCTCCCTGACCGGAAATGTGATCGTTATGGGCGGCAGAGAAACAGGTAAGACGAGACTGATCTCAAGTCTGATCCCGGCAATCTGTAAAGAGCTGAATATCGAGGCTTCCAAGGTTGCCTATATATTTGCGGATGATCTCAACGGAAAGGATATTCCGGAGATCGTATCCAAGCTTGCCGGCGGTTTCCTTGTTATCGAGGATGCAAACCAGCTTTCCCAGGAAACAGCAGATGAGCTTGAGGAAGCTATGACCGGAAACACAAAGGGAATGATCGTGATCCTGGAGGATGAAAAGATCGGTATGCGTAAGCTGATCGCAAGATATCCGAAGCTTGCGAAGAAGTTTACATCCATGATCAACATTCCTGTATTTACAAACGATGAACTTGTTAATTTCGCCAAGGTCTATACCATGGAGAATGGATTCCGTATCGACCAGATGGGCATGCTTGCTCTGTATAATCTGATCGGGATCAACCAGAAGGAGGATCAGCCGATGTGCATCGGTACTGTGAAGACCATGCTGGATAAGGCTATGGAGAGAGCTCAGAGCGGATTGTTCAAGCGTTCCAAGAAGCGTGTGGACCGTGATGGCTACACGGTACTTTTTGAAAAGGATTTCAGCTGAAAATAAGAAAAAGCAGAGGTAAAAAATATGGCCAGACCTTATCTTGGTAACCCGAAATATACCATTGAAGTCCTTCAAAAGTATCATTTTGTTTTCCAGAAAAGGTTTGGTCAGAATTTTCTGATCGACGAGCATGTTCTGGAAAAGATCATTGAGTCTTCGGGTATCACGAAGGATGATTTTATACTGGAGATCGGTCCGGGTATCGGAACTATGACCCAGTATCTTGCGGAGGCTGCCAGAGAGGTGGCTGCTGTGGAGATCGATAGTTCGCTGATCCCGATCCTTAAGGATACGTTGAAGGACTGGGATAATGTTTCCGTGATCAATAACGATATCCTGAAAACGGATATCAAAAAGATCGCAGATGAGAAAAACGGCGGTAAGCCTGTGAAGGTGGTTGCGAATCTGCCGTATTACATTACGACTCCGATCATCATGGGGCTTTTTGAGAAGAATGTTCCTGTGGATTCGATCACTGTCATGGTGCAGAAGGAGGTTGCAGACCGTATGCAGGTTGGTCCCGGTACCAAGGATTACGGTGCGCTTTCCCTGGCTGTGCAGTATTATGCGAAGCCGGAGATCGTTGCGAATGTACCGCCGAACTGTTTTATGCCGCGGCCGAAGGTCGGAAGTGCGGTGATCAAGCTGACGCGGTATGAGAAGCCGCCGGTGGATGTGAAGGATGAGGGGCTTATGTTCCGTCTGATCCGTGCATCTTTTAACCAGAGGAGAAAGACGCTTGTGAACGGTATTAGAAATTCCGGAGATTTTTCCCTGAGTAAGGAGGAGATCGAGGATGTGTTCAACAGGTGTGAGCTTCCGCTGAATATCAGGGGTGAGGCGCTGACACTGGAGCAGTTTGCGATGCTTGCCAACTGTATTTATGATGAGAAAAATTAATATATGATAAACGCAAAAAGAGCCCGGGCAGCTGTTCCGGGTTCTTTTTGCGTTTCCGGACGGGAATGTTGGAGAGGTTTCCTGTCCGGATCTATATATTAGTCATAGAAAGGAGGTTATGTCTGAGGTGTCAGACATAAGTAAGTAATGAAAAATTTACATTTTTTATTTTACTGATGAGATGTTAGGAAAGTTTGTTTAAAATATGAAAATATTGTGAATATATTTTTGGTGATATACATAAAGTCTGAATGGTGTGGGTGGGAATGGGGAAAATTGCGGTTTACAGAGGGGTGGGGGTGTGTGGTATACTGAGGGGCGTCGAAAAGGTAATGATGAGGTAATAAAAAGGCAGTAAAAGATAGTTAAAAATAGTAAAAGGCAATTTTTAATAAGGGCTGGTGCCCGTATGGAGGTTGAATATTATGAGAAGATTGAACAAGGTTACAGCTTTGGTTATTGCGGGTGTTATTTCATGTACATCTCCGATGATGGTTATGGCGTCTGATTCCGGTTCTGTTATGAGTCAGGCGGAGGAGATCCTGAAGGATAATGAGGTTGGGTCTCTTGCTTCTGATCCGGATAAGGTTGGGGATATCATTGTTTATGTGAAGGGGCTTTTTGATTCTAACCAGATCACGGATGATGAGATTTCTCAGGGGATCGATGAGGCTGCGGATCATTTTGGGGTGAGTCTTAATGAGGATGATAAGAGTTCGCTGGTTAATATTATCAGTAAGTTCCGTGGGATCGAGATGAGTGATGATCAGATCAAGGGGTATGTGAGTGATGCTTATAGTACTTTGAAGGATATGGGTGTTACGAAGTCTGATGTGAAGAATATTTTTGAGAAGGCGATTGAGTTTATTAAGGGGATGCTTTCACGGCGGTGATGGTTTGTGATGGCTGGTGTTTTTGATGATGTTTTAGATGGAGTTTGAGTTAGAGGGTGAGGGTTGTGGCTCTTTTGTTGGGGTTGTTGTTGGTTTGTTTGGTTGAGATGTACAATATGTACAATGTTTAGGGCTTTGGTTTTGTTTGTGAATGTGGCGTTTTTATAAATTGGGGGAGGGTATTTTGGAAAAAATTGTGCAAATGCGCTAATTGTTTACGAGATGTTCATTGTTTGTTCATATTTGTCTGGTAGTATAGGGATAGTTCGAAAGAACGTTACGAAAGACGCTGTAATGGTGTGTATCTGTATCATTACACATACAATTTTTTTCATAATAATCGCCCCGGTAAGCCACTACCGGGGCACTCCTCGTTTTTGGGCCTTTTTTGGGGCTCTTTTTTTTGTGGGTGGGATGGAGGGAGGGACGGACGGACTGCCGGAGGGGCGGCTGCATGGTCGTGCCTGGTGCGGTCGTTTCGCCGGGTCATACTAAGCGTCTGAGTCTTCTGCCATGCAGGGCGCCCCATAACTCGCCATGTACGCTGATGCGTACCTGGCTCAGACAGATGGGGCTTACTCTGCGGCTTGTGGCCGCAGAGTACCTTCCCGCCAGGTGCCTCAGGCGCCAAGTATGACCAGCGGCTTACTCCGACGCACCGGGTCCCGACCATGCAGCCGCCCCTCCGGCAGTCCGTCCTGTGCGTTGGAGAGAAACAAAAAGGATGCACTACAAAGAAATTCTGGAATCGTACTAAGTCCGTCCTGTGCGTTGGAGAGAAATAAAAAGGATCCACTACAAAGAAATTCTGGAATCGTACTAAGTCCGTCCTGTGTGTTAGAGAGAAATAAAGAAAGCATCAAGGGTGTGATAAATGGGCTGATTTGAGTCTGTCCTGTGCGTTGGAGAGAAATAAAGGGGTTAAGAAATTTCCAGTGCAAAAAATATAGCGCGGGTGGGGTGTGCATGCTATAATGATTAGGATTATAGTGCTGTCGTCTGGTTTGGGGCGGCGGTGGTTGGGTTTTTGTTTGAATGGGAGGTCTGGATATGGCGGAGTCTATGAAGGATTTTGAGAGGGAGCTGGAGGCTTCTTTTAAGAGGATCGATGAGGGTGATATTATCTCAGGGACTGTTGTGAGTGTGGATGAGTCGGGGGGTGTTCTTGACCTTAAGTTTTATGCTGAGGGTTTTATTCCGGTGGAGGAGTTTTCCCGGGTGCCGGGGTTTAATATTAAAGAGGCTGTTCAGCCGGGGGATGAGGTTCAAGCGATGGTTCTTCGCAGGGATGATGGTCAGGGGAATATTCTTCTTTCCAGAGCGGATGCTGCGGATGTGCTTGCCTGGGACAGGCTGAAGGAGCTTCAGGATTCGGGTGAGGTGCTGGATGTTGTTGTGAAGGGGATCGTTAACGGGGGTGCCATTGCTTATGTTGAGGGTGTCCGTGGTTTTATTCCGGCATCCAGGCTTGCTTTGGAGTTTGTTGAGGATACGGAGGTGTTTCTGAATAAGCCGATCCAGGTGCGGGTGATCGAGGTTGATAAGGCGAAGAAGAGGCTGGTGCTTTCGGCGAGGGAGATTCTTCGTGAGAGGGCTGAGGTGGAGAGACGGAATAAGATTTCCAATATCCAGGTTGGTTTTGTGACGGAGGGTACGGTTGAGAGTTTGCAGCCGTATGGTGCTTTTGTGGAGCTTGGGAACGGGGTTTCCGGGCTGGTGCATATTTCTCAGATATGTGAGAAGAGGATTCGGAAGCCTTCTGAGGTTTTGAGTGTTGGGGATAAGGTTAAGGTGAAGGTTATCGCAATCAAGGATGGTAAGCTGAGCCTGAGTATTAAAGAGGCATCGGATCTGATGGCTAAGGAGGTTGAGGAGGAGTCTTTTGAGCTTCCGGAGTCGGGGGAGGAGGCTACTACTTCCCTGGGTGCTTTGTTTGCAAATATTAAATTATGATTATTTTGGATGAAAAAGGATGGATGTGTATGAAAAAACCGGAGAGAATATTTGTAATCGGACATAAGAATCCGGATACGGATTCCATCTGTTCGGCTATTGCTTATGCGGATATTAAGAACAGAACTACGCAGAATAAAAAATATATCCCGAAGAGAGCGGGGCAGATCAATGAGGAGACCAGGTATGTGCTGAACCGTTTTGGCGTACAGCCGCCGGCTTATCTGGGAAATATCGGTACGCAGGTCAAGGATATGGATATCCGGACCAGTCCGCAGGCGGATAAGAATATGTCGCTGAAGAATACCTGGGATTTGATGCAGGAGAACGGGATCGTTTCTCTTCCAATCCGGGATAAAGATGGGTGTCTGGAGGGGCTTGTGACGATTGGTGATATCGCAAAGACCTATATGGATACTACAGACAGTTATCTTCTTTCCAATGCGAGGACACAGTATCAGAGAATTGCCGAGACTGTTGGCGGTGAAGTGGTGGAAGGTAACGGACACGGATATTTTGTGAAGGGGCGTGTGCTTGTCGGTACTGCCAACCCGAAGATGCTGGAGGGCTACGTTGAGGAGGATGATATGATCATCATGGGTGACCGTGAGGAGGATCATCTTCAGGCGATCAGCCAGAATGTCAGCTGTATCATCGTGGGGCTGAATATCGTGGTTTCCGAGAAGGTTATAAAGCTTGCTCATGAGAAGAATATCGTGATCATCCGGTCTCCGTATGATACGTTTAATATTGCGCGTCTGATCAATCAGAGTATTCCGGTCAGTTTTGTTATGAAGCGGGATAACATGGTTACGTTTAATACCGAGGATTTTACGGATGATATCCAGGATGTTATGATCAAAAACCGTCACAGGGCGTTTCCGGTGATCAATCCTCATGGTAAGTGTATCGGTACGATCTCCAGACGTAATTTTCTGGATATGCATAAAAAGAAAGTGGTTCTTGTGGATCATAATGAGGTGGATCAGGCTGTTGATAATATCGAGAAGGCGGAGATCCTTGAGATCATCGATCATCATAAGCTGGGTACCTTGCAGACCATGACGCCGGTTGCTTTTCGTAATGAGCCGGTGGGATGTACGGGTACGATCCTTTATGAGATCTACGGAGAGCAGAGACTGGAGATACCGGAAAAGATCGCGGGGCTTCTCTGTGCGGCTATTATTTCGGATACATTGATGTTCCGTTCACCGACCTGTACGCAGACGGATAAGATCGCTGCCAGTGCTCTTGCGCTGATCGCGGGGATCAAGATCGAGGAGTTTGCCCGAGAGATGTTTTCTGCGGGAAGTAATCTGAAGGATAAGTCTCCGGAGGAGATTTTTTATCAGGATTACAAGAAGTTTATCGGTGAGGGTAATGTTTCCTTTGGTGTGGGTCAGATCAGTTCCATGGACAGCGAGGAGCTTAAGGAGATCAAGGAGAAGCTGATGCCGTTTATGGTGAGTGAGTGTGGCCGTCATGATATCACGAGAGTTTATTTTATGCTGACGAATATCCTGGAGGAGTCTACAGAGCTTCTGTTTTACGGGGAGGGCAGCCAGCAGATGGCGGAGATCGCTTTTGAGCGGAAACCGGATGGAGATACCTTCAGTCTGCCGGGTGTGGTTTCCAGAAAGAAGCAGCTGATCCCGGCTATGATGGAGGCTGCTCAGCTGATGAACAGCGATTATGCGTAAGAGGTGACGGAAAATGGCGAAACAGTTATGGAAGCCGGGGAACATGATCTATCCGCTGCCGGCTGTAATGGTGAGTGTTACCGATGGTGAGGGAAACGATAATATCATAACGGTTGCATGGACGGGTACGGTGTGTACCAATCCGGCGATGGCTTATATTTCTGTCCGACCTTCCCGTTATTCCTATGATATGATTCGGAAAACGGGTGAATTTGTGATCAATCTGACAACGGAGAAGCTGGCGTATGCAACGGATTTCTGCGGGGTCCGTTCGGGACGTGATGTGGACAAGTTCCGGAAGCTGAACCTTACGAAAGAGAAAGCGCAGTTTGTTTCTGCACCGATGATCGGGGAGGCTCCGGTTTCGATCGAGTGCAGGGTGCGTGAGGTGAAGGAGCTGGGGTCTCATGACATGTTTCTTGCGGATGTGCTTGCGGTCCATGCGGATGAAGCTTATATGGATAAAAACAACAGGTTTCGTCTTAATGATGCGGGGCTTCTGGTTTATTCCCATGGGGAGTATCTGGCGGGTGGCCGGAAGGTGGGAACCTTCGGCTACAGCGTAAAGAAGAAGCAGCAGAAGAAGCAGATGCAGAAGAAGTTGGATAAGAAATCAGACAGGGAATCAGAGATGGCAGGAAAGCCAGGGATGTCAGGGAAGTTGAAGATGTCAGGAAAGCCAGGGATGTCAGGGAAGTTGAAGACATCGGGGAAGCCAGGGATGTCAAGGAAATTAAAGACGTCGGGAAAGGCAGGGAGAGAGAAACGGTAGGTTCTGCGGAGCCGTAACGTTTGTTGAGGTTTGGCAGCTGTTATGCTAAAATGAAAGGATACAGTATGAATAATATTACACTGATAGGAATGCCTGGTGCGGGGAAGAGTAGCATCGGTGTCGTTCTTGCGAAGGTACTTGGGTACCAGTTTATTGACTCTGATCTGCTGATCCAGAAGGCGGAGAAAAGGACTCTGAGTGAGATCATTGCGGATGAGGGTACAGAGGGCTTCAAGGCGATCGAGAATCGTGTGAATGCTTCGATCCAGGTGGAGAATACGGTGATCGCTACCGGTGGAAGTGTGGTTTACTGCGATGAGGCTATGCAGCATCTGAAGTCTGAGGGTGTTGTGGTGTATCTTAAGATCTCGCTGGAGCTTCTTTCCAGGCGTCTTGGTAATCTTAAGGGGCGTGGTGTTGTGCTCAAGGAGGGGCAGACGCTGGCGAGTCTTTATGATGAGCGTGTTCCTTTGTATGAGAAATATGCGGACATTGTGGTGGATGAAGAGGATAAGGATCTGGAGGGGAGTCTCCAGGTTGTGCTTGAGGCATTGAAGAACAGGGGAGATAAGGCGTAACTGTTGGCTTGTGGAAACGGTTTGCTGGAGTGTTTCGGGTCATGGGTTGTGACAGGTTTTCGTCATAAATTGTTTACAAATCTGAAATATGTGTTATAATATACAACTGACCTAAAAAACGGTATTGCGGAACATTTGTTCCTGCAGTAAATTCAGAGAAAGTTTCTGCTCATAGAGGAGTAAAATAATAGAGGTGTGTTATGGAACAGTATGTGATTAAAGGCGGCAATCCTCTGGTTGGAGAAGTGGATATTGCGGGTGCGAAGAATGCGGCGCTTGCGATATTGTCAGCAGCCATTATGACTGATGAAACTATATTGATCGAGAATCTGCCAGATGTTAGGGACATCAATGTTCTGCTTGAGGCGATCTCCGAGATCGGGGCTCAGGTTGAGCGTATTGATAAGTCTACTGTAAAGATCAACGGTTCTACTATCGGCAATCTCAGCGTGGATTATGAGTTTATCAAGAAGATCCGTGCTTCTTATTATCTTCTGGGTGCTTTGCTTGGTAAGTATAAGCATGCGGAGGTTCCGCTTCCGGGTGGATGTAATATCGGCAGCAGGCCGATCGACCAGCATTTGAAGGGTTTCCGTGCTCTTGGTGCGGATGTTGATATCTGTCATGGTGCTATTGTTGCCAAGGCGGAGAATCTGCATGGCAGCCATATTTTCCTAGATGTGGTTTCTGTTGGTGCTACTATTAATATTATGATGGCTGCTTCTATGGCGACTGGCCGTACGATCATTGAGAATGCTGCGAGGGAGCCGCATGTTGTTGATGTGGCGAATTTCCTGAACAGTATGGGGGCGAATATCAAGGGTGCCGGTACGGATGTGATCCGTATCCGTGGTGTTGAGACGCTTCATCGTACGGAGTATTCGATTATTCCGGACCAGATCGAGGCTGGTACGTTTATGTTTGCTGCTGCGGCTACTCGTGGTGATGTTACTGTTCGTAATGTTATTCCTAAGCATCTTGAGGCTACTACTGCTAAGCTTGAGGAGATCGGGTGTGAGGTTGAGGAGTTTGATGATGCGGTTCGTGTCCGTGCGCCGCATGTGCTTCATCGTACGCATGTGAAGACGTTGCCTTATCCTGGTTATCCTACGGATATGCAGCCGCAGATCGCGGTTACTTTGGCTTTGGCTGAGGGTACGAGTATTGTTACTGAGAGTATTTTTGAGAACCGGTTTAAGTATGCGGATGAGCTTTCCCGGATGGGTGCCAATATTAAGGTGGAGGGGAACTCTGCTATTATTGATGGTGTGAGGAAGCTTACGGGGGCGCGTGTGAGTGCGCCGGATCTTCGTGCGGGGGCTGCGCTTGTTATTGCGGGGCTGGCTGCTGAGGGTGTTACGGTTGTTGATGATATTGTTTATATCCAGCGTGGGTATGAGAATTTTGAGGAGAAGCTCAGGAGTCTTGGGGCTGAGATTGAGAGGGTTTCCAGTGAGAAGGAGATTCAGAAGTTTCGGCTGCGTGTTGGGTGATGGTTGGTGACAACTGGTAACGATTGATGATAATTGGATATTTGAGTTTTGCGTTTTGGGGAGAGTTCCCGGGTGTTTTGGCCTGGGGGCTCTTTTTTTGTGTGGGTGGGAGGGATGAATGGAGGGAGGGACGAACGGACAGACTGCCAGCGGGACGGCTGCATGGTCGTGCCTGGTGCGGTCGTTTCGCCGGGTCATACTAGGCGTCTGAGGCGCCTGTCGTGCAGGGCACCCCATAACTCGCCATGTACGCTGATGCGTACCTGGCTCAGACAGATGGGGCTTACTCTGCGGCTTGTGGCCGCAGAGTACCTTCCCGCCAGGTGCCTCAGGCGCCAAGTATGACCAGCGGCTTACTCCGACGCACCGGGTCCCGACCATGCAGCCGTCCCGCTGGCAGTCTGTCCGTTCTGGTTTTTGGGGGTGTGAGGTGTGGTGGTTTGCCGGGAGGTGGTGGGCCATCAGCGCTGCGCTGGATGGCTGCAGGGGCTGAGTTTCCTTGTGGTGTGCTGGGAGGGTGTGGGCTATCAGCGCTGCGTTGGATGGTTGCAGGGGCTGAGTTTCCTTGTGGTGTGCCGGGAGGGGATGGGCATCGGCGCTGTGGTGGATGCGTTGTGGGGGGAGTGTGGCATCGGCGCTGTGGTGGATGCAGTGGAATGAGGTTTTGGCGGTTTTTGTCGAAGGGTTTTTGTTGACTTTTGCTGGTGGGGTGGTTATACTGAAGATACATATCTGGGAACATTCTGGGCCGTTCGGCTATCTGATCCCCATATGGTTGGTTGTATAAATATGGCGGGGAGGAGCCGGTTGGTTGTGTGAGGTTTTTTCTTTTGCCATCATAGTGAAAGGAGGAAGCTTATGCAGAGGAAGCGGCTTGAGGATATGAATCTTCTGGATGATTTTTTGTTTAACGCGGTGATGACGTTTCCTGGTATTGGTGAGAGGTTTTGCAGGTTGCTGTTGCAGGTGGTGCTGGGGCGTGAGATCGGGAGGCTGCGGGTTGTTGCGCAGAGGGCTTTTGGTGGCCGAGATGAGGGTTTTCGCGGGGCGCGGCTTGATGTTCTGGCTGAGGAGGAGCTGATGGATGTTTTGGCGGATCCTTCTGTTTTTGATATTGAGCCGGATAATAATGGTGATGTTGTGAGTCTGAAGGATCTGCCGAAGCGGGTGAGGTTTTACCATGCGATCATTGACAGCCGGTGTTTGAAGAAGGGTGAGGGTTTCGGGAAGCTTAAGAGGGTTTTTGTGATCTTTGTCTGTTCGTATGATCCGTTTGATCGGGGTAGGATGGTGTATACGATCCGGAATATGTGTGAGGAGATTCCGGAGATGGAGTATGATGATGGGATGAGGACGGTTTTTCTGAATACGAAGGGGGATGGTGCGGGTGTGCCGGAGGAGCTGGTGGCGCTGCTTCGGTTTATGGAAGATACCAGGGAGGTGAATGCGGTAAATGATGTTTTGAGGGAGTTGCTGGAGATGGTCAGGGTTGTTAAAGATGATGGAAAGGTTACGGTGGCATATATGAAGAGTTTTGAAATTGAGCAGATGTGGATTAATAAGGGGATTGAACAGGGGATCAGTCAAGGAATCGCCCAAGGGATTGAACAGGGAATTAGCCAAGGAATCAGCCAGGGAATTAGCCAGGGAATCGCTCAAGGGATTGAACAGGGGCGGAGTGAAGAGAGGGTGAATACGTTGAGGGAGAAGGCGCGTGCGGATCGGTTGGAGAGGGAGCTGAGGAAGTTGCGGAGTGGGAGATGATGTTGTTTGGTTTTGGGAGAGTTCCCGGGTGTTTGGGCCTGGGGGCTCTTTTTTTGTGGGATGAATGGAGGGAGGGACGAACGGACAGTCTGCCAGCGGGGCGGCTGCAGGGGCGTGCCTGGTGCGGTCGTTTCGCCGGGTCATTCTAGGCGTCTGAGGCGCCTGTCGTGCAGGGCGCCCCATAACTCGCCATGTACGCTGATGCGTACCTGGCTCAGACAGATGGGGCTTACTCTGCGGCTTGTGGCCGCAGAGTACCTTCCCGCCAGGTGCCTCAGGCGCCAAGTATGACCAGCGGCTTACTCCGACGCACCGGGTCCCGACCATGCAGCCGTCCCGCTGGCAGTCTGTCCGTTCTGGTTTTTGGGGGTGTGAGGTGTGGTGGTTTGCCGGGAGGTGGTGGGCCATCAGCGCTGCGCTGGATGGCTGCAGGGGCTGAGTTTCCTTGTGATGTGCCGGGAGGTGGTAGGGCATCGGCGCTGCGTTGGATGTGGGTGGGGTGAGTTTTTGGCGATTTGTCGTGAGGGGATTGGGGGATAGAGGCTGTTTTGGATAGGGTGTGGTGTTTTTGTGTAATATTTAAATTTATTTTTGGAGTATTTTGGATTATAATTATGGAAAAATATGGTTGGCCTGATTGGTTGACTGATTGACTGGTTGATTGATATCCGGAGTTTTGGTGACTGTTTTGTGGGACTTGAGAGAAGAGCTTCGGATGTGTGATGATGAGGGTTGTGTGATGAGCTTCGGATGTATGCTGATGTGGCTTGAGAGAAGAGCTTCGGATGTGTGCTGATGAGGGTTGAGAGATGAGCTTCGGATGTGTGCTGATGTGGCTTGAGAGATGGGCTTCGGATGTGTGTTGATGTGGCTTGTGTGAGGGCTTCGGAGGTTTGTTGGTTTGGTTTTGAGGGTGGTCTTTTTGAGGGCTGCCTGGGTTTTGGAGGAGAGTGGGTTGTATGTGTGATTATGTGGTTTTGCCGCTTTTGAATTCGTCTTTTGAGCCTGGGAGGGCTCGGGAGGTTGTTGAGGGGTTTGTGGATGTGGATTTGAGGAATATTGCGCGGGCTGAGCTTTTTTATTTTACGGGGCAGGCGGAGGAGTGTTGTGAGATCACGAGGGGGTATCTGTCCAGCAGGGTTATTGAGCTGAAGCTTTCGGCGTGTATTTTGTATGGGTATTCTAATTTGTCGCTGGGGAATGTGGCGGCGGCTAAGCGGGGGATGGAGGGAATCTAGTCCTGTGTGAAGATTGCTATGAAGAAGAAGGTTCCTAAGGATGTTTATGCGTCCTGTCTTCTGGCGGGGTATGTGGGGGCGGTTTTGCTTCATCTGCCTACGGATGGGATGCCTGCTTTTGGGGAGTACAGCAGGATGCTTCCTGAGGGGCTGAGGCTTTTTGCCACGTATGTGATGGCTCACCATACTTATCTTAACGGGGAGATATGGAGTGCTTATGGGATGGGGAAGGCTGCTTTGTTTATGGCGGATAGGTCGTATCCGATCAGTATGACGTATATCCACTGTATGATGGCGGTGTGTGCGATCAACCGGAAGCATAAGCAGGAGGCGCAGGAGGAGATGCTCCGGAGCTGGGAGCTGGCGAAGATGGATGGGTTTCTGGAGCCTTTTATTGAGCATCATGGGCTTTTGCGGGGGCTGATCGAGGCTTGTATCCGGAACCGGGATCCGGAGGCGTATCAGCGGATCACGGAGGGTGTGATTTCTTTCAGCAGGGGCTGGATGGCGCTTCATAATCCGGAAAACCGGAGAAAGGTTACGGGGGAGCTGTCGACGATGGAGTTTTCTATTGCCATGCTGGCAAGTGGGGGATGGACCAATAAGGAGATCGGAGAGCATCTGGGGATTTCCATTAATACTGTCAAGCATTACCTTACGGATATCTTTTGCAAGCTGAATGTCAAGAAGCGGGATGAGCTGAAGAAATTCATGTTAAAATAGTGACAGAGGCACTTTTTTTTGAAAAAACGGGCCTTACAAAACAACTGGTAGTGTTGTATAATAAATATCACGAATAGTCAGATTTTATCGGAGAAATCAGACGAAAAGAACCAGTGAACGAGTAAGTTAAGAAGGAGGAGTTGAAGACTGATTCTCGATAGCATCTGATAATGTCAATATCCTTACCAAAAATGCCTGGTATATTGACACTACAATCACATAAGGGTAAAATATTGAAAAGGTGTAACCTGTTTACTCACCGGCTAAAAACATGAAGCTTTTTTAAGAGAAAGGAATATAAACAGAAGTAAAGTAATAAGAAATACAGTACACGTTAATGCACACATAGGAAAGCGGGAAAGGTATGAAAAAATTAAGGAATAATAAGATCAGAAAACTCCTGGCATTTATGGTGGCTTTGGCGTTGATGGTATCCTGTATGCCGAGTGCATATACGATCTCCGCGAGTGAGGCGTTCGGAGATGGAACGGAGGATATATTTACAGATGGCGAAATTACATCTGAACCAGCGGCCGAAGAATCGACACCGGATGTAAGCAGCGCTGACCAGGAGGAAACGGAACAGGCGCAGCAATCGACGCTTACATATGAAAATGATTCTGTTAAAGTAACAGCAGAGGCACTGGAGGACGGAGCTCTTCCGCAGAATACAGCATTGAAGGCTGACAGCGTAAACGAGAATTCATCCGTATCTTATGATACAGTTTCTCAGAAGCTTTCAGCAGCAGCTACAGACAAGGGCAGCAGCCTGAGAGGTTTTTTTGCGTATGATGTGTATTTTGCTGATGGCGACGGAAACAGAGTCGAGCCGAACGGCAGAGTCAGAGTAACTTTTGAGTACAAGACACCGGCAGCACCGGAGCTTACCGATGCAGCCAGCACGAGTGTAACCGTTGAGAAGCTTCATTATAACAGCAGTACCGGTGATACTGATGTTAACACCTTACAGGCCAACGAGGATCTGAAGGTTCTGAATGTCAACGAGGGCAAACAGATCCAGACACTTCAGGTTGAGACTGGCAACGCAGCTGTTTTTGCCGTTATGTGGGATTCTCCTGAGACAGCAGATGTCGAGGCAGAAGCTGTTTCCGGTAATGGGGACGAGGTGTCTATCGCATCAGAGGAGCTTACGGACGGAATGGATATTTCGGACGAGCCTGAGCAGGATGCAGCTGAGACACCGGCAGCAGAGAATCCGGATGCTGAACCTACCGAAGCGCCGGCAGAGGATCCGGATGTGGTGGAAGAACCGGCAGAGGATATTGCGAGCCCGGAGGAGGTTCCGGCAGCAGATGAGAATGGTGAGACAAGCCTGATCGAGGTTCTGGGAGACGATACGAATCTTCGCGTCAGCCCATCTATCGAGGCAGAGGTTCTGGCAACTGTAAACGCAGGAACACAGTTCACACTTCTGGATACCGTAACAGCAGAGGACGGAGCAACCTGGTACAAGGTTTCCTGGGAAGGAACCGAGGCTTACATAAGAAGTGATATGGCACAGGTTGTTGACAGCAGTGATGAGGCAGAAGAGCCTGAGGATGTTCTGGAAAGCGAAGAAGTTTCTTATTCCCAGGAAGTTGGTAATGTAGTTGTAACTGCAACAGCAGCGAAGGGCGTTATTCCGGAAGGTGCACAGTTTGTTGTGACTCCGATCGAGAAAGGTTCTGACCAGTATGCAGATATCGAGAAACAGCTTCACGAGGGTGCAGAAAATGAGAGTTATACAGTAGCAGGTTTTCTTGCATACGATATTAGTTTTCTGAATGACGATGGAACTAAGATCGAAGCGCAGAACGGAAGTGTCAGGGTATCTATAGCCTACAAAGAAGCAGAAATCCCAGAAGATGTAGCTGAAACAGATACAGCACAGGAAAACATGAATGTATCTCTGGTACATTTTGTGGAGGATGCAAATGGTAATGTCACAGAAGTTGTTAATATGAGCAACGATGGACAGGCTGAAGTAAGTACAACCGACAATGGAGAGATTGAAAGTGCAAACTTTGAAACAGAGAGTTTTTCTACTTTCTCAGTTGTATGGTTGGCAGATGATTTCACTTCTGTACAGACAACTAGTAGTTATGGTGTGGAGGAAACTGTTGATAGTGCTAAAAGAGGTATTACTATCAATATGTTTAATTACGATACTGCTGGAATAAATGAAGGTCATTCTTTGAAGTTTAGTAATGGAAGTGATGGAGGAAACGAGGATTATAATAAGTATAGAGGGCCATCTGATCTCTCTCTTGGCATTATGCAAAAGAGATTGGGAGAAGATTCATATCCGATAGTAGATAAGGGTAAAAAAGAGAGTAGTTCGTATTTATTCTCAACGAAGGAAGGTACGGGCAAGGAGTTTTATTCTGATGCAAATTACTTATTTAAACAAGATGCAGATGGTTACTATGAATATGATAGTACTAAAAATTTTGCACAGTTTAATAAAAATACAAAAGAGTTTACTGTATATAAGGTACCAGGAAGTAGTAAAGATCCAATAGACCTACAACAAGGTTCGAAACATGGAAGTTTCTTTCCATTCAATACATTAGGTGATCATAAATACTGGGGTATTCCTCAAATTTCAGAAAAATCTCCAGATTTCCATTTTGGTATGACAATGTCAGCTAAATTCATTCAGCCAAAAGACGGAAAAATTAATGGTAATAATATGGTATTTGAGTTTTCTGGAGATGATGATGTATGGGTTTACATCGATGGCGTTTTGGTGTTGGATATTGGTGGTATTCATAATTCAGTGTCTGGTTCTATTGATTTTGCTGAGGGTACAGTTAAAGTTGGTAGTAACAATTATACTTTAAAAAATTTATTTAAAGAGGCAGGAGCAGAAAAAGAAGGAGATTTTGTTAGCAGAAAGGATATTTTCAAAGATTACACAGTGCATACAATTAATTTCTATTATCTCGAAAGAGGTAAGGGTGATTCCAACTGTAAGCTTAAGTTCAATCTTCCAACAGTTCCGGATGGGTCTGTTAAGGTTCAGAAACAGTTGAGTAATACAGATAAAGAGAAGTATGCAGATGTAAAGTTTAAATTTCAGTTACTTGTTAAGGATGAAAAAGAAAATTATGTTCCATCAACTCCTAATGGTATTTTAGACGATGGTAGAAAAGTTGAATTCAGTGAGGATAAGGTATTTACATTGAAACCTGGTCAGTACGCAACTTTTTCTGGACTTAAGGCAAATACGAAATATAGGATTAAAGAACTTGGTGTATCAAAGAACGAATATGATAAGGTTTTCATCAATGATGAAGTGACAACAAGTCAGGATGGAAATGTTATTTCTAACGAAGCTACAGTTGGCAGTAGACCATGGGTAATTTTTACTAACAAGTGTAGTGAGAAAAATAGTCGTAAGCTGTGTATTACCAAAAAGATTAAAGGGGATATTCCTGTAAATGATAAATTTGATTTTGAGATAAAGTTGAATGGTCAGAAGTATACAGGAAATTATTATCTGCAAGATTCTGAAGGAAATTATTATACAAGTGAAAATGGACCATTAAAGAAGGCAAAAAATAAGACTGTGTGTGGAAGTGCAGTTAATGGTGTTGTTTCTTCAGTTCCTGCAGGATACACAGTAGTTCTTGAACAAATTTTAGCTGGAACAAGCTTTGAGGTTAACGAGATCAATCTTAATCCAACGGATTATGGAAATCCTGAGTACAGTATTGAGGCGGCAGAGGATGTTAATACAACTGATAAAGCATCAGGAAAAATTGAGTTAGGTAGTGATGCGAAGGTAACGGTTACTAATACACGCAACAATGTAGCCAGTCTCGAAATTACAAAGGTAAATACAAGCAATCAGTCATTACCTGGAGCAAAATTTACTCTTACATTGGATGGTGATTCAGCGAAAACGTATAATGTAACATCTGATGAAAATGGTCTTTTGAAGTTTGAAAATCTTTCAGTCGGAACTTATACATTGACAGAAACAGAGGCACCGTCTGGCTATGTTAAATCTACAGAGAGTTATAAAGTAAAAGTATCAGTTGAAAATAATAAGGCAACTGCTAAGCTTTATAAAGCAGATGGTACGAATGAAATTGAGAACAAACAGATCATTAACTACACTGAGAAGGAAGAAGCCGAAAATAATCTTACCAGTAGCAAAACAGCCAAAGTTGTTGATTATGAGAATAGAATTTATAAGATTAATCTGAATGCAGAAACAACTGGACGCGAAGGAGATGTGGAGGCACAAGGTGCGAGTGTAGTAATGGTATTGGATGCTAGTGATTCTATGAATGATAGCATAGCTAATACTAATACTAGCAAGCTTGTAGCATTACAAAATGCAGCGAACACTTTTATAGATACCTTAAAGTCTAAATCACCGGAGAGTGAAATAGCAATAATCTGGTATAGTGGAAGTGAGGGAGGTAATACTTCAATAACGAATTCGAAATTTAAGCAATTAAACAACAATGAAGATGTGTCAAGTTTAAAGCGTACAATTGATAACAAGGATGCTTCCGGTGGAACACCAATGGGAGTTGCATTGGCGACTGCTAGAAATCAGTTATCAAGTGCAAAGCACGAAAAAAATAAGTATGTAGTGTTTATGACAGATGGTTTGCCAGGACATAATAATAATGATAACTGGAATTGTATGGTTGCCAATAATGCAGTTAATAATGCGAATTCTATAAAAGAACAGGCAACTTTGTATACGGTTGGTGTTGGGCTTAATGATGCGGGTAGTTTTAACTGGAAATTAGGACATTCTTCTACATCAAGTAACAGCGGACACGGATACAAATACGAATACTACCGTCATAAATCAATAACCGGAAGCGAATTTCTGAGCCAATATATAGCAACTAAATCTAGCGATGGTACTAAGAAGTATGCGTATGATACTAGTGGTCTAAACGACTTAGTAAACACATTTAATGTTATTGCTGGTAGTATTGGTGATTTGTTTACAGTGCAGCCTAAAGAAATCGTAGATGTGATTGATGCAAGATTTAAGCTTACGGATGATGGGTTAAATGATTTGGCAACTAACAGTAGGCTGGGAACAGGAAAAATTAAAACCAATAACGACGGATCGAAGGAAATTATCTGGACAGATAGTACTACAGGTTCGGTAGTGGGAAAAGTTACGATTGTTGAACGGGGTGACGGTACAACTAAAATTACCTGGAAAGAACAGGCGGCCAGAATTGGAAATGCAGCCACAGAGAACGAGAATGACAAAGGTTGGAATGCAAGTTTCCGGATTCAGGCGAAAGACGACTTCATTGGTGGAAACATGATTCCTACTAATGGTGCAGATTCAGGTATTTATCTGAATGGCGGTGGTATTAAAGAGTTTGAGCAACCATCTGTTAATGTTAAGCTTCTTAATTTAAATATCGGCAGTAAAAAAATAACAGTATTCAAAGGTGATCCAATAACGGCAAAGAATTTTGGAAATGAACTTGCTGAAACGATAAAAGTTGTACAGCTCAATAAAAAGGAAACTTTAACGGCTGTGGAGCCTATGGATGCTGGTAAGAATAGTGTTAAATTACCTGATTTGGAAGATGCTGATATTAAGAAATTAAATACGGATAAAGAGTTAACCATTGGCAGTGAAGGACGATATCAGTATATATATCCTGGTTCTAAGGATGCAGTAGGATATTTCACTTATACTTATAAAATAGTTAGGGGAAATGCTGATGAGCACCTTGCTAATTCAGTTGGAGAAAAGGTGGAGGAGTATCAGTTAACGGTTACTTATCATCCATATTCAAAAGAAGTAAGAAAACAAAAACTAGCTAAGATTAAGGAGCCGGATGAAGAAGTATATACAGCTGAAAATGCTCCAAAACCTGATTTAGTTGAACAACCAAAGGGTGGAATTAGTGTTGATTCAAGTGTAGCATCAACAGGCACTTATACTGTGAAGGTGATTGCTGGTGAATTGCAGATCGTTAAAAAACTGGATGCACAAGCTGAGAAGGAAGAAACATTTAGATTCACAATTACAGACAAAAATGGAGATGTTGCAACTGCAACTGCAAAGATTGCAAAAGGCGGAAAAGAAGCAACTGCAGTATTTGAGCTTGTAGGTGAAGCCAACGCAAAACTTGAACTTGATAATAAGAAATTAAGTGAACTGTCCCGAGGTGATTATGTAGTTAAAGAGTCTTCAGACAACACTAGTTATGAATTACAGAGTATTGTAACAGGTAAAGGAACCAATTGTGACAGTGCAATTGCTGAAGATTTGTCAAATGGTATTACATTCACTATGGGAACAGACAAAAAGCAAAATAAGGTTCCACAGAATGGAAATACAACAGACGGACGAGTTGGAATTGCCGAATTCACTAATAAAAAAACAGTTGTGAATATTGATTTTGAGAAAGTTGATGCTGAGACCAATACAAAGAAGTTGTCAGGTGCTGAATTTGATTTATATAAAGCTAATACGGACGGAGAACAAACAGGTGATCCGATTAAGCAGTATGTATCTGACAAAAATGGAAAGGTTTCTATAGAGAACCTTCCAATTGGAAATTATGTATTGGTTGAAAGAAAAGCACCAGCTGGATATCAGTTATCTGCAAAACCATGGAAAATCATAGTAGGAAGCGACAGAAATATAACGGTAACACATGGTGAGGATACTGTTAGTCCAAATGGTAATGAAAAGATTTACCAGCTTACCAATGCTAAACTTTATTCCTTACCAGAATCCGGTGGTCCGGGAACCTATGGATTTACAATCAGTGGTGTAGCGATTCTTGCAACTGCACTCCTGTTGTTTATAAATAATAAACGAAGGGAGGAAGAAGCAAAGAGATCGTAACACATTAATTGTAAATGGCCGATGAAGGGCGAAAAAGAAAAATGCAGAGAAAGAAAGGAGCAAACCTTATGAAAAATTTATTTAAAAAGATTGGTGCATTATTAGTGGCAGCGGTTATGGTACTGTCTATGTGCACAGCGGTATTTGCAGCCAAGGTAGAAAATGAATACACAAATGCTATTACCGTTAAAAATTTAGCAGCTGATGTAGATACTACATTGAAAGTGTATAATATTATTTATCTTGATGTGACGGGTGGAAATCAGACATGGAAGGTCGTTGATTGGGCTGATCCTTATGTCTCAGAAGATGCTGCCACCGGTGCATTCCAGATTACTGATTCTGATGGATTAAGAAATGCAGCAGATGCACAGCAAATTGTAGATTTTACAGCAACAGAACATGGAACAAGTCATGTATTTTCTGGACTTCCAATCGGTGCATATGTTATTCGTGCATTTGATACCAAAGGTACTTATAGTCTTATGGTAGCAAATACTTACAAAGATAATGATACTTATATGGCTAGTGAATCAGCTGATGTAGTTGCTAAAATGTCAGAATATAAGGTTACAAAAGAGACAGGGGATAAGTTTGTTCACAGAGGACAGCGTGTAAACTTTACAGTAACTACACAGATGGCACCAAAAACAAATGCTGCTAATGAGAATTTAACAACTTTCAAAGTAATAGATACTTCAACAGGTCTGAAGGCAGACACCTTTGTTCTTGATAGTGTTAAAATTGCTGGAAACCCTGTAACTGTAGATAAATCAAAAGCAACTGCTGTTTCTAATGAAGATGGAACTGTAACATATACTGTAGATTTAAGTGATTTTATTTCAACTACAGAAGCTGGTGCAACAATTGAAGTAAAATATAGTGCTATAGTAGAAAATGATCACACATATAACAACCGTGCTACAGCAAGTGCAGAGACTGTTGAGTATACTCCGAGTAGAGTAAATGGTTTTATGGGAAATGTTACTTTAAAGAAAGTTGATACAAAAGGAACTACACTGAATGGCGCAGAGTTCCAGTTATTAAAGGTAACTCCTGCTGAAAAAGAAGGTGCTGAGGCAACAAAAACACCAATTAGTGTTGTGAAAGTAACAAATGGTGAGTACAAGGTTGCTCTGGATGAAGAACAGAATGCTACAACTACATTAGTAGCAACAAACGGTACATTAAAAGTTACAGGTCTTGATGAAGGCAGCTATGAATTCAAAGAGACAAAAGCACCGACAGGTTATAAAGTAAATTCTGAGAATAAAGCATTTACAATTACAGCAGATGAGACGGATGAAGTAACTGTTGATGCAGGTAACTTTGTCAATACCAAACTTTCCTCCCTTCCATCCACAGGTGGCATGGGAACATACCTCTTCACTATCATCGGTGTTGTAGTTATGGCTGGCGCTGCTGGTGCTTTCTTCATCAGCCGCAGAAAAGGATCTGAGGAGTAATCGTTTGATTGCCGGATCGATTCAATTCAAAAATTATTTATAAGCAACGACAAAGCAAGTATTAAAATAAAGTAGTAAATCTTTTACCGCCCGGCCCTTTCGGGGGCCGGGAGTGGTAAATACAACAGTATGGAGAAACCTATGAGAAAGAATAAGAAGAAAAATTATATTGGACTTGGTTTGCTGTTTCTGATAGGGTTGTCCATACTGCTGTATCCAATGGTCAGTGATGCCTGGAACCGGTACAGGGACAGCCTGCTGATCAGTAATTATAGCAGCAGTGTTTCTTCGGATGATAATTCGGAGAAGATTGACAGTATGTGGAAGGCAGCTCAGGAGTATAACGAACAGATCAAGCAGGAAAGTGTGCCGGATGCTTTTTCCGTGAGGGATGGCCAGACGGACAGTACATATGAGTCTCTTCTGAACCTGAATGGTGATGGAATGATGGGGTATGTGGAGATTCCTGTGATCGATGTGAGCATTCCAATCTATCATTACACGACAGATGAGTCTCTGGAGAAGGGCGCCGGTCATTTGTTCGGCAGCAGTCTTCCGGTTGGCGGCAAGAGTACCCATTGTATTTTGTCGGCACACAGAGGACTTCCAAGTGCGAAACTTTTTACAGATCTGAATCTTGTGGAAGAGGGAGATTTTTTTTACCTGCATGTGCTGGGTAAGACGCTTGCCTACGAGGTGGATCAGATTCTTACCGTTCTTCCGGAGCAGACAGAGTCTCTGGGTATCACGGATGGGGATGATCATGTAACGCTGGTTACGTGTACGCCTTATGCGGTGAATACGCACAGACTTCTGGTGAGGGGACACAGAGTTCCGATGAAGGCTGCGAAGGCGGTTCAGAAAGCAGAGAAGAAGGTTACCGGAATCACCAATCCGACGCTTCCGATGCTTGCTCTCTGTGTTGTGATCGGAATTGTGATCGCGGTGATCCTGGTTGCCGGTATCAATTCTGTTCAGAACAAAAAACGACGCAGGAAATAGTTTATGGCTAAAAAGAAAAAAAAGAAAAAGAGTAATGTTGTCCTGAACATCATTATTGCCCTGGTGTTTCTGGCGGGGGCGGGTGTGTTCCTTTATCCCACGATCAGTGATATGTGGAACCAGTATCGAAATGCCCAGCTGGTCAGTAAGTACGAGGAAGCGGTAACGGAGCTTTCGGACAATGACTATGACAGGCTGTGGAAAGAGGCGAAGGAGTATAATGCCGAGCATCCGGTGAATGCCATTGTAGATGCTTTTGAGGAAGAGGATACTTATGAGCTGAGTCATCCTTATGACAGGGTTCTGGATCCGAACGGTGATGGTCTGATGGGGAGTATCGAGATCCCGAAGATCAAAGCCAGACTGGCGATCTATCACGGACTGAGCAAAACGGTCCTGGAAAAGGGTGTGGGCCATGTGGAGGGCACCAGTCTTCCGATCGGAGGCAAGAGCACCCATGCGGTTCTGGCGGCGCATCGAGGTCTTCCTAACGCAAAGCTTTTTACAGATCTGGATCAGATGGAAAAGGGAGATATTTTTATCCTGCACATTCTTGGCAAGCATCTTGCCTACAAGGTGGATCAGATCAAGACGGTGCTTCCGAATGAGACCAGTGACCTGGATATTATCGAGGGTGAAGATCATGTGACTCTGATCACGTGTACCCCTTATGGAGTTAACACCCACAGGCTTCTTGTCCGGGGAGTGCGGACGAAATATGTGGTGGAAGATACAAAGAATGACGAAACGATACCGCAGAAGCTTGCTGTTGTGGATCCGAAGAGGGTTCTGGCCGGCGGCGCTGCAGTGCTTGTTGTTCTGATCCTGCTGATTTATCTGATCGTCCGTCATAGGGACAAAAAACGGAAAAAGAAGCAGCTTTCAGAAAGGAAAGAGGAGGCAGAGAGCGATGAAAAATAGAAGAAAGCAAGGGAAAATATTCCGGAGCCTTCTGGCTGTTCTGATGCTGACGGCTATGCTGGTCACGAGTGTTTTGCAGCCGGTTTTCGCCGGGGATTATGAAGCTGGAAAAACAGGTAATCTGACGTTGACGGTTCAGCAGGCGGATGAGGAGGGAAACCAGACTCCGCTGCCGGATGTAGGGCTGACGATCTACAAGGTTGGCAGTGTGAATTTTGATGGCAATGTGCATTTCGTGCTGGATGAGGCACTGGCTGCCGCAGCAATCGATTTTGATTCCATCACGACGGCTGACGGCTGGTATGAAGCGGCAGAGAAGCTGGCGGCTATGATCGTCAGCGGAAGCGTGGATGTGTGGGGTATGTCCAAGTCCTCTGATGCAGAGGGAAATATGACTTTCGCTGATTTGGCTGAGGGTATGTACCTGGTGGTGCAGACAGATGGAAATAGCAGTGTTATGGTTTCACCGATGCTGATCTCCGTTCCTTTTGCAGATCAGGAGCAGGGCTGGATGTACGATGTACAGGCTTATCCGAAGTCTGTAAGTAATCCGCAGAAGCATACACAGATCCAGGTTACGAAGAGGATCTATAATGTTGATGAGAACGACAATGTGATTCCTCTGGAAACGAAAGAGGATGTAACTTATAAGGTTGGCGTTTTTTCGGATCAGGAAGGTACGATCCCGTTCCGTGATGATTATTTACAGGATATCCATATCCAGAATGCTTCCAGTGGTACAGCTACATGGACGGATGTTCCGGATGGCACCTATTATGTATTTGAGCTGGATGAGGATGGAAATCTTCTTCAGCAGAATACGGAGATCAAGGTGGATGATCAGAATTTTTACTACTACGATGTAACGAAGCCGAATGGTGAGAGTGAAGAGAAGTCCAATCAGGTTGTGATCGGTGGAGATAGTGGTGTTACTGAGGCTGCGGCTTATGTAAATAACTATTATACAAAGATTCCGGATATATTCAGCCGTAACGGATTTATCAACATTAAGAAGAATGTGATGATCGATGGTGTTGCTTCTACTGTGGATGATACGTTCTATGCAGGTGTGTTCTCCACTGAGAGTAACGGTGAGCTGACGCTTGAGAAGGTAGTGACTCTGAAACAGAATGATAGTGTTCAGGTAATGTTGGATCTTCCAAAGGATCAGGAGATCAACAGTGTTACGTATACTGTTCTGGAGACGGATAAGGATGGAAATCCGGTTGATGATGATACCTTTAAGTATACAGTTACCGGTCAGGGTGAGGTTACACTGAATAATGATAACCGATATACTGTAACAAAGGAGATCACCAACAGTCTTTCTTCCGAGCCGACACCGATTCCGACTGCTACACCTGGAACAAATCATGGTGGAAATGATCGGATCACTCCGATCCCGAATAATGGTACAGCGGGCGGAACTGCTCCGAACGATACCAGTGGTACAGCAAGACGTTCTGTAAAGACCGGCGATGATACACCGATCGGCGTATGGGTTGGAATCCTTGCAGCAGCGATCATTGTTGGCGGTGGTGCAGCTTATGGAGTTAAAAGAAAGAAGAAAAAATAAATAACGGATCATTTTGAAGGATGATCGATGGAAGAACCGGGCGATGTGGATGCCCGGTTCTTTTTTGAAATATTTACGTATTGGGGATGAAAAAGCAGCGGGTGATATTTTTTCTCGAAAATTGCTCTTGACATTTTGGTATGATAAGTATATTGTATGTGTTGCAGCAAATTTCATAAAAGATAGCCTTTTATTCAGAGTGGTGGAGATACAAAGGATCTATGAAGCCACGGCAACCCCGGAGAATCCAGGAAGGTGCCAACCTGAGCGAGCAATCGAACAATAAGAGGATTGTTTACAGAACTTAAACAGTCCGGATTGTACGGGCTGTTTTTTATGTATATAACCATTGTTTTATTACAAAAGGAGAAGATCATGGAGAAAATTTTATTTACATCTGAATCTGTAACTGAGGGTCATCCTGACAAGGTCTGCGACTCTATTTCCGATGCGATCCTTGATGCTATGATGGCACAGGATCCGATGAGCCGTGTTGCATGTGAGACTGCTACTACAACAGGTCTTGTACTTGTTATGGGCGAGATCACAACCAAGGCTAATGTTGATATCCAGAAGATCGTTCGTGATACTATCCGTGAGATCGGATATGATAATGCGGATTATGGCTTTGACGCAGATACCTGTGCGGTTATCACATCACTTGACAAGCAGTCCACAGATATCGCTATGGGTGTTGACAAGGCTCTTGAGCAGAAAGAGGACGATATGAATGAGGACGAGCTGGATTCCATCGGTGCCGGTGACCAGGGTCTTCAGTTTGGTTATGCTTCCAATGAGACTGAGGAGTATATGCCATATGCCATCAATATGGCTCACAAGCTTGCTCAGCAGCTGACAAAGGTTCGTAAGGACGGCACTCTGAAATATTTAAGACCAGATGGAAAGACTCAGGTTACTGTTGAGTATGATGAGGCCGGCAAGCCGAAGAGAATCGATGCTGTTGTATGCTCTACACAGCATGATCCGGATGTTACTCAGGAGCAGATCCATGAGGATATTAAGAAGTATGTTTTTGATGCGATCATTCCGGCTGATATGGTTGATGCGGATACGAAGTATTTCATCAATCCGACAGGTCGTTTTGTTATCGGCGGACCTCACGGTGACAGTGGTCTGACAGGTCGTAAGATCATCGTTGATACCTACGGCGGAACAGGACGTCACGGCGGCGGTGCTTTCTCCGGTAAGGACTGCACAAAGGTTGACCGTTCTGCTGCTTATGCTGCACGTTATGTTGCAAAGAACATTGTTGCAGCCGGTCTTGCTGACAAGTGTGAAATCCAGCTTTCCTATGCGATCGGTGTTGCGCATCCGACTTCTGTCAGTGTGAATACCTTCGGAACAGGTAAGCTTTCTGAGACCAAGCTTGTTGAGATCGTTCGTGAGAATTTTGATCTTCGTCCGGCTGGTATCATCAAGATGCTTGACCTTCGCCGTCCGATCTACAAGCAGACTGCTGCTTATGGTCATTTCGGCCGTACAGATGTTGATCTTCCATGGGAGCATCTGGACAAGGTTGAGACTCTGAAGAAGTATCTTTGCAACAGCTACGAATAATCGTTTCAGAAGAATAAAGAGTGAAGCCCCCGGTAGTGCCAGTACCGGGGGCTTCTTGCATGGTGAGATGGGGTTTTTTATAGAAAATTTAGAGATAGGGAATATAGTTTATGTTATAATACGTGTATGTGAATGTGTGAATTTATAAAGGACGGAGATACAGATGAAGTTAAAAACACGTATTATTGTGGGCTTCGTTGCGATCATCCTGCTGCCGCTGCTTCTTTTTTCCGCAAGTCTGTACGGGTTCAGCCAGACGCAGGCGAAGCATGTGCAGGAGAGCAGCAGCCAGGCTTCGGATTCCAGCCAGATGGTCTATGATATTTCGCTGCCGCAGTCTTCCAGCAGCCAGGTGAAGCTGATGGCCAAGGATATGATCCTGACCGCAACGATCATCCTTGTTTTTACCGCATTGTCCGTAGGGCTGTGGATCTATCGGAGTATTGCGGTTCCGCTGGTGAAGCTTAAGAAGGCTACCAAGAACATCAAGGAGGGGAATCTGGATTTTGTGCTGGAGGTTGAGGGGAATGATGAATTTTCCCAGCTTTGCCAGGATTTTGAGGAGATGCGTAAGCGTCTGAAGGAGTCCACGGAAGAGAAGATCCTGATGGATAAAGAGAACAAAGAACTGATCAGTAATATTTCCCATGACCTGAAGACTCCGATTACTGCAGTGAAGGGCTATGTGGAAGGCATTATGGATGGTGTGGCGGATACGCCGGAGAAGATGGACCGGTATGTGCGTACCATTTATAATAAGACCAATGAGATGGATCATCTGATCAATGAGCTGACCTTTTATTCCAAGATCGATACCAACCGTATTCCGTATACGTTCAGCAAGCTGAATGTGGAGGATTATTTTTCGGATTGTGCGGAGGAGCTTGGGCTTGAGATGGAGACCAGGGGGATCGAGCTTGTGTATGCCAATTATGTGGAGAAGGGTGTGCAGGTTATTGCGGATGGTGAGCAGATCCGCCGTGTGATCCATAATATTGTGAGTAATGCCATTAAGTATATGGAGAAGCCAAGGGGGATTATCCAGCTTCGGGTGAAGGATGTGGATGATTTTATCCAGGTGGAGATCGAGGATAACGGCAAGGGTATTGCCGCCAAGGATCTGCCGTATATTTTTGACCGTTTTTACCGTACCGATGTTTCCAGGAATTCTTCCAAGGGAGGAAGCGGTATCGGACTTTCCATCGTAAAGAAGATCATGGAGGATCATGGTGGAAAGGTCTGGGCCACAAGCCGGCTGGGGATCGGAACGATCATGTATTTTGTTCTCAGAAAATATCAGGAGGTACCGATGAATGAGTAGGATTTTGATCATAGAGGATGAGGAAGCGATCGCGGATCTGGAGAAGGATTATCTGGAGCTTTCGGGTTTTGAGGTGGAGATCGAGAACCGTGGTGATACGGGGCTTGTACGTGCCATGAAGGAGGAGTTTGATCTGATCATCCTGGATCTGATGCTTCCGGAGGTGGATGGCTTTGATATCTGCAGGCAGGTCCGTGAGGAGAAGAATACGCCGATCATTATGGTTTCTGCCAAGAAGGATGATATCGATAAGATCCGCGGACTGGGTCTTGGTGCGGATGATTATATGACCAAGCCGTTCAGCCCAAGTGAGCTGGTTGCACGTGTGAAGGCGCATATGGAGCGTTATAACCGGCTGGTTGGTTCCAATGTGCATAAGAATGATGTGATCGAGATCCGTGGTATTAAGATCGATAAGACGGCCAGGCGTGTGTGGGTCAATGGTGAGGAGACGACGTTTACGACCAAGGAGTTTGATCTTCTGACTTTTCTGGCTGAGAATCCGAACAGGGTTTTTACAAAGGAGGAGCTTTTCCGGGAAATCTGGGATATGGAGTCTGTGGGTGATATCGCTACGGTTACGGTGCATATCAAGAAGATCCGTGAGAAGATCGAGGTTAATACGGCCAAGCCTCAGTATATTGAGACGATCTGGGGTGTGGGGTACCGGTTTAAGGTGTGAGCCTGTGGGGAAGGCTTCGGATGGAGCTACTGCAGGTGTATGAGTGCAGATCGGAATGATGGTGTATGATCTGTCGGGTGCTTTTGAGAGGAGTGGAGATATGCCGCTGTTGAGGGAAAGAATTTATACGATAGAGGATATTTATGCTTTGCCGGAGGGTGAAAGAGCGGAACTGATCGATGGACATATTTATTATATGGCGCCGCCGAATACGATGCATCAGAGGATTTCAAGTATTTTGTCCAGAAAGATAGGTAACTATATAGATTCTAACAAGGGCAAATGTGAGGTGTTTGCCGCACCGTTTGCGGTGTATCTGGATGAGAAGACGAATACTTATGTGGAACCGGATGTTTCTGTTATCTGTGATCCGGATAAGCTGGATGACAGGGGATGTAAGGGGGCTCCGGACTGGATCATCGAGATCGTTTCTCCGGCGAGCAGGCGTATGGATTATTATACCAAGCTGTTTAAATACAGGACTGCCGGTGTGAGAGAGTACTGGATCGTGGATCCTGTGAAGAAGCTGGTAATGGTGTATGATTTTGAAAATGAGGATACGGAGCAGTATACATTTCAGGATTCGATCAAGGTGGGAATCTATGAGGAGCTGAGGATCGATTTTGCTGAGATGTGATAAAAATGGAGGGGAATATCGTCTGGTGATAGCCCCTCCTTGTTTTTAGGATGAAAAGGACGAACTATGGAAGACAGATTATACAAGAAACTGGAAGCGTACGGTAAGAGTGATTTTTATCCGTTTCATATGCCGGGGCATAAGAGGAATCCGCTGGCTGTGGATGGGGATTTTCCGGTGGAGAGGGATATTACGGAGATTGACGGGTTTGATAACCTGCATCATGCTGAGGATATTTTGAAAAGGGCCCAGGAGGATGTCGCACGGCTTTATGGTGTGCCGGAGAGTTTTTATAGTATTAATGGAAGCTCCGGGGCGATCCTGGCGGCGGTGTCTGCGGCTGTGGATAAGGGGGGACAGATCCTGGTGGCAAGGAACTGCCATAAGGCGGTTTACCATGCGATTTATCTGCGGGAGCTGAGTGCCACGTATATTTATCCACATGAGGATCCGAAATTGGGGATAAACGGAGGGATTTCACCCGGCCGTGTGGAAATGTATCTGGCGGAAAATCCGGAGATCCAGGCGGTGCTGATCACTTCGCCGACTTATGACGGGATCGTGTCGGATGTGGCTAGGATCGCGGAGATCGCGCATCACTATGGTGTGCCGCTGATCGTGGATGAGGCTCACGGGGCGCATTTTCGGTTTTCGGATTATTTTCCGGTGTCTGCGGCGCAGCTTGGTGCGGATGTGGTGATCAACAGTGTGCATAAGACGCTGCCCTGTCTGACCCAGACGGGGGTGATCCACCTGTGCAGTGATCGTGTGAGTCGGGAAAAACTGAAGCGTTTTCTGGGAATCTATCAGAGCAGCAGTCCTTCTTATATTCTTATGAGCAGCATTGATGCGTGCATGGATAAGCTGGAGCGTGAGGGGGATGAGATGTTCCGTGTGTTTACGGAGAATCTGGAAAAAGCACGCAGGCGTCTTTCCGAGTGTAAGTATATCCGGCTGGTAACGCCGCAGGCCTGTGAGTGCCAGAGAGTTTTTGATTTTGACAGATCCAAGATATTGCTTTCTACTGTGAACAGTTCGCTGAACGGCCGGGAGCTGCACAAGATCCTCCGGAGAGAGTTTCATCTGGAAATGGAGATGGAGGCGGAGAATTATGTGCTGGCGCTGGCGGCTGTGGGTGATACGGCGGAGGGTTTTGAGCGGCTTTGTGATGCTATTGAAGAGATCGACCGCCGTGAATCGTTAAAATACAGAGAAGAGGCTGTGGAGAAGGAGCCTTTGAAAAACGGAAAAATGAAGCAGATCATGCGGATCTCCCAGGCTATGGATGCGGAGAGTGAGCGGTGTCCGCTGGATGAGTGTATCGGACGGACGTCCGGGGAGTTTGCGTATCTTTATCCGCCGGGGATCCCGCTGATCGTTCCGGGGGAACAGATTTCTGGACATTTCGTAAAAAATGTGAGAAGATACCTGGAACAGGGCTTTGAGGTCCAGGGCCTGAGCGACCAGACCAGTGAGACGGTGTGTGTTGTGAGAAATGAGATGTAACAGAGGAGACATATGGGAAAGATTTTTTACATTATGGGAAAAAGCTCTTCCGGTAAGGACAGTATTTACAGACAGCTGGAGGGAAATCAGGAGCTGGGGCTTAAGCGGCTTGTGATCTATACTACCCGTCCGATCCGGGATGGAGAGGAGAACGGAAGAGAATATTTTTTTGCAGATGAGAATAAACTGAAAGAGTTCCGAAGAAACGGGAAGCTGATCGAGGCGCGTACTTATCAGACGGTTTACGGGCCGTGGACATATTTTACTGCGGATGACGGGCAGGTGTCTGTGGGTAATGACAGCTATCTGGGAATCGGTACACTGGAGTCTTTTGTGAGGCTTCGGGAGTATTACGGCAATGAAGTGATGTGGCCGGTTTATATAGAGGTGGAAGACGGAGAGCGTCTGGAGCGTGCGCTTGCCAGGGAGAAGACCCAGGAGGTGCCGAAGTACGAGGAGATGTGCAGGCGTTTTCTTGCAGACCAGAATGATTTTTCCGAGGAAAATATTCTTAAAGCAGGTATATGGAAGCGTTTTGAGAATCATAATCTGGATGAATGTGTGAAGGAGATCGTAAATTATATAAAATCTGTACAATAAGGAAAAATAGTTTTTTTTATACAGAAGATTATGTTATAATTAGTTGAAAGATGTCCGCCGGGTATAACGGAGGGCACAAAAGGCAGAAAGAGGTGATTCTTATGGCAGGATTTCATGACATCATCGGCCATGACGATATAATCAGGCATTTGAAGAATGCGATAGAGACAGGGAAGGTATCCCACTCTTATATTTTTACAGGGGAACCGGGATCCGGCAAGAAGCTTCTTGCGGGGACTTTTGCAGCAGCGCTGCAGTGCGAATCGGGAGAGTCTGAACCGTGTATGACTTGTGATTCCTGTAAGAAGGTGATTGGCAAGAATCATCCGGATATCATTACAGTAACTCATGAGAAGCCTGGAAGCATCAGCATTGACGAGGTGCGTGACCAGGTTGTGCGTGATGTGGATATCAAGCCGTACTGCAGTCCGTATAAGATCTATATCATTCCGGATGCGGAGATGATGACGGTGCAGGCGCAGAATGCCATTTTGAAAACTATCGAGGAACCGCCGGAATATGCGGTGATCATGCTGCTGACAAGCAATATCGACAGTCTTCTTCCTACGATCCGTTCCAGATGTGTGCGTCTGGATCTGAAGGTGGTGGATGACAGTCTTGTGAAGGAATATCTGATGGAGCATCTTCAGGTGCCGGATTATCAGGCTGAGATCGATGCGTCTTATGCGCAGGGCAGTATCGGCAAGGCGAAGGAGGCTGCGACTTCTCAGGAGTTTGCAGATATGACTGCCAATGCCCTGAAGATTTTGAAATATGCCAATTCCATGGAGGTTTATGAGCTGACAGAGGCGATCAAGACTTTGACTGCTGATAAGAATAATATCAATGATTATTTGGATATTTTCCAGTTCTGGTTCCGCGATGTTCTGATGTTTAAGGCAACAAGGGAAATTGACAACCTGGTTTTTAAACAGGAGATTAATTTTATCAGAGAGCAGGCCAGCGAGCGTTCTTATGAGAATATCGAAAAAATCCTTGAGGCACTGGAGAAGACGAAGGTGCGTCTCCGTGCCAATGTTAATCTCGAACTTGCCCTGGAGCTCCTGTTCCTGACAATTAGGGAGAAATAGAATGGAAAAGGTAGTTGGAGTCAGATTTCGTAACGTTGGTAAGATTTATTATTTTAATCCTAAGAATTATAAGGTGAAGGTCGGCGATCATGTGATCGTGGAGACTGCCCGTGGTGTGGAGTATGGCCGTGTTGTCCTGGAGCCGCGCAGCGTGAAGGAGGACGAGGTGGTCCATCCGCTGAAGGAGGTTCTCCGTGTTGCAACGAAGGAGGACGAGGATCATGAGGCTGAGAACCGCCAGAAGGAGAAAGAGGCTTTTAAGATCTGTAAGAAGAAGATCCGTGAGCATGGGCTTGATATGAAGCTGATCGATGCGGAGTATACCTTTGATAATAACAAGGTGCTGTTTTATTTTACAGCGGATGGCCGTATTGATTTCCGGCAGCTGGTTAAGGATCTGGCGTCTGTGTTTAAGACCAGGATCGAGCTTCGCCAGATCGGTGTCCGTGATGAGACGAAGATCCTTGGCGGTATTGGTATCTGTGGAAGGACGCTTTGCTGTCATACGTATCTTTCGGAGTTTGCGCCGGTTTCCATCAAGATGGCGAAGGAGCAGAATCTTTCTCTGAATCAGACGAAGATTTCTGGTGTCTGTGGTCGTCTGATGTGCTGTCTGAAGAATGAGCAGGAGACTTATGAGGAGCTGAACCGGAATCTTCCGGGTATCGGTGATATGGTAACGACGCCGCAGGGTGTTTCGGGTACGGTCCAGAGTGTGAATGTTCTCCGGCAGATGGTTAAGATCGTGGTTGAGGTGAATGACGAGAAGGAGATCCAGGAGTTTCCGGTCCGTGATCTGAGGTTCCGCCCTAAGAGAAAAAAGGGTAAGGGTGGTTCTGCTGACCACGAGGAGAAAGAGGTTAAAAAGGGAGATTCGAAGCCGAATGAGAAGTGATCTGGTTTATTGCGGTGAGCGTGTGGATGATCTTCAGAATGGGTTGTTTGTGATCCAGGATCCGAAGAAGTTTTGCTTTGGGATGGATGCGGTTCTGTTGTCTGGTTTTGCCCGGGTGAAGAGGGGTGAGGTTGCGCTGGATATGGGGACCGGTACGGGGATCATTCCGATCTTGCTTTCTGATCGTACGGATGGGGAGCATTTCACGGGGCTGGAGATCCAGCATGAGTGTGCGGAGATGGCTGACCGTAGTGTGAGGTATAATGGTCTTGAGGACAGGGTTCGGATCGTTGAGGGTGATATCAGGGAGGCTGCCGGGATTTTTGGGGCGGCTTCTTTTGATGTGGTGACGTGTAATCCGCCGTATATGATCGGGCAGCATGGGTTGACGAATCCGCATCTTCCGAAGGCGATCGCGAGGCATGAGATTTTGTGTTCGTTTGATGATGTGGCTTGTCAGGCTGCCCGGGTCCTGAAGGACCGGGGGCGGTTTTTTCTGGTGCACAGGCCGTTTCGGCTTGTGGAGCTGATGGCGACTTTGACGAAGTATAAGCTGGAGCCTAAGAGGATGCAGCTGGTGTATCCTTTTATTGATAAGGAGCCGAATATGGTGTTGATCGAGGCTTGTAAGGGCGGAAATTCCAGGATCCGGGTTGAGCGGCCGCTGGTGGTTTATGAGCGGCCTGGGGTTTATACGGAGGATGTTTTGGAGTTGTATCGGATGGTGTGAATGTTGTGATGTTGTGGCTTAGGGTGGCTGCCCCGGTTGTGAGAGATTGGGGTGGCTGCTCGGGAGGTTTTGGGCCATCGGCGCTGCGCTGGATGGCTGGGAGGTAGTGGTGGCTGTGGTACTTCGGTTGGTGAAGGGACGGCGAGGGAAGGCAGGCTGCTGGTGGTGACACGCTGCGCCCCCTGCTCGGCTGCGGCGCCGGTTTGCTGCCATTCGCGCAAACTCGCTTCGCTCAAACAGTGCGCTCGGTGGCAGCAGCTATCCTCACCTCGCTGACGGGGGCTCCGCTAACGTCACCACCAGCAGCCTGCCTCCCCTCGCCTGAGATTCAAAGCGAGAGATCGCAACGCATAGTGCGCTGAGTATCGAAGAATACAGACACCTTGCTAGAAGAGAACCACAGAGAAAGTGAAGAAATAAAATAATATCGGCATAGCATGGCGCGCTGAGTAGCGAAGAATACAGACACCTTGCCAGAAGAGAACCACAGAGAAAGTGAAGAAATAAAACAACATCGGCACAGCATGGAGCGCTGAGTAGCGAAGAATACAGACATCTTGCCGAAAGTGAACCACAGAGAAAGTGAAGAAATAAAACAACATCGGCACAGCGTAGCGCGCTGAATACCGAAGCATACAGACACAAGTCAACAAATAAGAACAGCGAATCCCTTGCACTACTAAAAAAAAGCCCAAGGGGTGTGCAGAGGGGGCGCGGCTTTGCGGCCCCTTTGCGGTTTTCAAAGTTTCCAAACTTAAACAAACCCCCGCGGTTAAGCGAAATATCCCCCGCGGTCAAGCGAAATATCCCCCGCGGTCAAGCGAAATATCCCCCGCGGTTAAGCAAAACAACTCCCCCACGGCCAAGTGGAAAACAACTCCCCGCGGTCAAGCGAGAAAAGAGGCAAATTATGAAACAAAACGGAAAACTATACTTATGTGCCACCCCCATAGGAAACCTCGAAGACATCACCCTTCGAGTACTAAGAACCCTTCGGGAAGTGGACTTAATCGCTGCGGAGGATACCCGCAACAGCATAAAACTTCTGAATCATTTTGATATAAAAACCCCCATGACCAGCTACCACGAATACAATAAGATCGATAAGGGCCATGTCCTCGTGGAAAAGCTGCTGGCGGGTACAAACATTGCGTTGATCACAGATGCAGGTACTCCGGGTATCTCAGACCCCGGGGAGGAGCTTGCCGCCATGTGCTATGAAGCCGGAATTGAAGTGACTTCACTTCCGGGTCCTGCTGCCTGTATCACTGCTCTGACTTTGTCAGGCCTGCATACCAGGCGTTTTGCTTTCGAGGCTTTTCTTCCGGCGGATAAGAAAGAACGAAAAACGATCCTGGAGGAGCTTTCCTGTGAAACAAGGACTATTATCCTGTATGAGGCACCTCACAGGCTTGTACGGACTCTTGGTGAGCTCAGAGAGGCGCTTGGCAACCGCCGGATGACTCTTTGCAGAGAGCTGACCAAGAAGCATGAGACGGCATTCCGGACTACGATCGATGATCTGATGGATTTTTATAAAGATGAGAAGCCGCTGGGTGAGTGTGTTCTTGTGATCGAGGGCAGGAGCCGCAGTGAGATGGAGGCGGAGAAGCGTGCTTCCTGGGAGGAGATTTCCATTGCGGAGCATGTGGCGATGTATGAGCAGCAGGGGAATTCCAGGAAGGATGCCATGAAGCTTGCTGCCAGGGATCGTGGTGTTTCCAAGCGGGATATTTATAAGGCGCTTCTGGATGGAGAAGGTTCTGCTGAATGATCAGGTGTAATTGTGGTACGGATCGTAGGTAACGTGATCGTGGATGATTGAATAAGCTGCATACTGTGACCAAGGATTTTTGGGAACGTATGTGGCTTTTTTTTTGTGGTAATAAAAAGTACTGTGCGGATTTTGTCGAAATGATTTGCTTACAGTATAGACCATATTGTGCTGTATTTTGAGATTGCATTTAATAAGATACTTTTTTGCCTGTATTTCCTATGATTTTGCGTGGAAATACAGGCTTTTTTGTGCTATAATAAACTCTGTATTCGTATGTAAAAAATATTTATTTTACAGGTATAAATGACACTTCCGGAGCGGGTTTGAGAATTGCTTTCTGCAAAATGAAAATACAGTATTTCCTGAAATTAACAGATCAGTTTATCTTGTTCAGGATTTGATGTAATGATTTCTGAAGCTGCTATGGTTCTGCAGAAATGAATTTTCAAACACGTCCGGACGACAAGAACAGGAGGAATGACATGGGCGCAGAGAATACAGAATACGGCGCGGATCAGATCCAGATCCTGGAAGGACTGGAAGCCGTACGTAAGAGGCCTGGAATGTATATCGGAAGTACCTCCAGCCGTGGACTTCATCATCTCGTATATGAGATCGTGGATAACGCAGTCGATGAAGCGCTGGCTGGTTTTTGTACGGAGATCCATGTAGATATCAATCCGGATAATTCCATTACAGTTACAGATAATGGTCGTGGTATTCCGGTTGGTATCAATCATAAGGCTGGTATTCCGGCAGTTGAGGTTGTATTTACCATTCTTCACGCAGGCGGTAAGTTCGGCGGTGGAGGATATAAGGTTTCCGGTGGTCTTCACGGTGTTGGTGCATCTGTTGTAAATGCACTTTCCGAATGGCTGGAGGTTACCATCTACCGAGAGGGTAAGGAATACAAACAGAGATATGAGCGTGGCAAAACTATGTACCCGCTGAAGGTGGTAGGTGACTGTGATCCGGGGCTTTCCGGTACGAAGGTTTATTTCCTTCCGGACAAGGAGATCTTTGAGGAGACTGTTTATGATTATGATATCCTGAAACAGAGACTTCGTGAGATGGCTTTCCTGACTAAGGGCCTTCGTATCGTACTGGAGGATAAGAGAGAGGGACAGGAGCGCGAGAAGGTATTCCACTATGAGGGTGGTATCCGTGAGTTTGTAAGCTACCTGAACAGAAGCAAGGAGGCTCTTTACCCGGAGATCATTTACTGTGAGGGTGAGAAGGACGGCGTGTCTGTAGAGGTTGCGCTGCAGCATAATGATTCCTATACAGAGAACACCTATGGCTTTGTAAACAATATCAATACACCGGAGGGCGGTACACACATTACCGGTTTCCGTAATGCGATCACCAATACATTTAATGATTATGCACGTAAGAACAAGCTTCTCAAGGACAGTGAGCCGAACTTAAGCGGTGATGATATCCGTGAGGGCCTGACTGCGATCGTCAGTGTTAAGATCGAGAATCCGCAGTTTGAGGGTCAGACCAAGCAGAAGCTTGGAAACAGTGAGGCCAGAGGTGCGGTAGACAGTGTTGTAAGTAAACAGCTGGAGATTTTCCTGGAGCAGAATCCTGCAGTTGCCAAGGCTACCGTTGAGAAATCTGTTCTTGCACAGAGAGCCAGAGAGGCAGCCAGAAAGGCACGTGACCTTACAAGAAGAAAATCCGCACTGGACAGCATGTCTCTTCCGGGAAAGCTTGCAGACTGTTCTGACAAGAATCCGGAGAACTGTGAGATCTATATCGTAGAGGGAGATTCCGCGGGCGGTTCTGCCAAGACAGCGAGAAACCGTGCCACACAGGCGATCCTTCCGCTGCGTGGTAAGATCCTGAATGTTGAGAAGGCACGTCTGGATAAGATTTACGGAAACAAAGAGATCAAGGCAATGATCACTGCCTTCGGAACCGGAATCCATGAGGATTTTGATATTTCCAAGCTTCGTTATCACAAGATCATCATTATGACCGATGCCGATGTTGACGGTGCACATATAGCAACACTGCTTCTGACCTTCCTGTATCGTTTCATGCCGGAGCTGATCAAGCAGGGATATGTATACCTGGCGCAGCCTCCTCTCTATAAAGTGGAGAAGAACAAAAAGGTATGGTATGCATATGACGATGATGAGCTGAATAATATCCTTACCGAGATCGGACGTGACGGAAACAATAAGATCCAGCGTTATAAAGGTCTGGGTGAGATGGATGCCGAGCAGCTCTGGGAGACTACTATGGACCCTGAGAAGAGAATCCTTCTCCGTGTGACCATGGACGAAACTGCCACATCTGAGATCGATCTGACATTTACCACTCTTATGGGAGACAAGGTAGAGCCAAGACGTGAATTTATCGAAGAAAATGCAAGATTCGTTAAGAATCTTGATATCTAGGAGAATAAAGAAGAATGGAAGATAATATTTTTGACAAAGTCCACGAAGTGGATCTGGAAAAAACGATGAAGGAATCTTACATCGACTATGCCATGAGTGTTATCGCCTCACGAGCCTTGCCTGATGTAAGAGACGGTCTGAAGCCGGTACAGCGCCGAGTTCTGTACTCTATGATCGAGCTGAATAATGGTCCTGACAAGCCACACAGAAAATGTGCGCGTATTGTCGGTGATACCATGGGTAAATATCATCCGCACGGTGACAGCTCCATCTATGGTGCGCTGGTCAATATGGCTCAGGAATGGTCCACAAGATATCCGCTGGTTGACGGACATGGAAACTTTGGTTCCGTGGATGGTGACGGTGCGGCTGCCATGCGATATACAGAGGCACGTCTCAGCAAGATATCCATGGAGATGCTTGCTGACATCAACAAGGATACGGTTGATTTTCAGCCGAACTTTGATGAAACAGAGCGTGAGCCGGTTGTGCTTCCGGCACGTTTTCCGAACCTTTTGGTAAACGGTACTACAGGTATTGCGGTAGGTATGGCAACCAATATTCCGCCGCATAACCTTCGTGAAACTATCAATGCAGTTGTTAAGATCATTGACAACATTGTAGAAGAAGACAGAGAAACAGCTATGGAGGAGCTTCTTGAGATCGTAAAGGGACCGGACTTCCCTACAGGAGCGACCATCCTCGGAACGAGAGGGATCGAGGAAGCTTACCGTACCGGACGTGGCAAGATCCGTGTCCGTGCGGTGACGAATATCGAGACTTTGCCAAACGGTAAATCCCGTATCGTGGTTACCGAGCTCCCGTACCTTGTAAACAAGGCACGTCTGATCGAGAAGATCGCAGAGCTTGTCCGTGACAAAAAGATCGACGGGATCACAGACCTGAACGACCATTCCAGCCGTGAGGGTATGCGAATCTGTATTGATCTTCGTAAGGATGCCAATGCCAACGTGATCCTGAATCTGCTTTACAAGCATACACAGCTGCAGGATACTTTTGGTGTGATCATGCTTTCTCTTGTTCCAAATCATGGAAGTATGGAACCGAAGGTTCTGAACCTGAAAGAGATGCTGGAGTACTATCTGGAGCATCAGGAGAATGTAGTTCGCAGAAGAACACAGTATGATCTTAATAAGGCACAGGAGAGAGCCCATATTTTGGAGGGTCTTCTGAAGGCACTTGATAATATTGACGAAGTGATCCGCATCATCCGTGGTTCCCGCAACGTACAGATCGCCAAGCAGGAGCTGATCGAACGTTTTGAGCTGACAGATGTGCAGGCACAGGCGATCGTGGATATGCGTCTCCGTGCATTGACAGGTCTGGAAAGAGAGAAGCTGGAGGCTGAGTATGCAGAGCTTATGGAGAAGATCCGCAAGTTCCAGGCAATCCTTGCTGACCGCAAGCTCCTTCTCCGGGTGATCCGTGAGGAGATCCTTGCCATTGCAGAGAAATACGGCGATGACAGAAAGACTTCCATCGGATACGATGTATATGATATCTCTACAGAGGATCTGATCCCGAGAGAAAATACAGTGATCGCAATGACAAAGCTTGGTTATATCAAGCGTATGACCGTTGACAACTTCCGCAGCCAGAACCGTGGCGGCAGAGGAATCAAGGGTATGCAGACGATTGAGGATGACTATATCGAAGAGCTTCTGATGACGACAACGCACCATTATCTCATGTTCTTTACTAATACAGGACGTGTATACAGACTGAAGGTATATGAGATCCCGGAGGCCGGTCGTACAGCCAGAGGAACTGCGATCATCAATCTTCTGCAGCTTGCACCGGGAGAAAAGATCACAGCTGTGATCCCGCTTCGTAAATATGAAGAGGGTCATTATCTGATGATGGCCACCAAGAAAGGCCTTGTGAAGAAAACTCCGATCAAGGATTACGAGAATGTCCGTAAGACAGGTCTTACAGCAATCGTTCTCCGTGATGATGACGAGCTGATCGAGGTTAAGGCTACTGATAATAACAAAGATATTATTCTTGTGACCAGGGACGGACAGTGTATCCGCTTTAAGGAAACAGATGTCCGTAGCACAGGCCGTGCGTCCATGGGAGTAAGAGGTATGAATCTTACTGACGGTGATGAAGTTGTTGCCATGCAGCTGAATACTCAGGGAGATTATCTGCTTGTAGTTTCCGAGAACGGAATGGGTAAACGTACAGCTATGAGTGAGTTCGTTGTCCAGAACCGTGGCGGTAAGGGTGTGAAGTGCTACAAGATCACCGAGAAGACCGGAAATGTTGTCGGCGCCAAGGCTGTCAACGAAGAGAACGAGATCATGATGATCACTACAGAGGGTATCATTATCCGTCTGCAGTGTGCGGATATCTCTGTTCTTGGAAGGATCACCTCCGGTGTGAAGATGATCAATCTTACAGAAGGTGTAACCGTTGCAAGTATCGCCAAGGTAAGAGATAAAGATCCGGAAGCAGATACAACTACCGAAAAAGCTGACGGAAAAACCGGCGATAACGAAGAAGGCTCTGCAGAGGAAACTGTCACAGGCAGTGAAGAGGAATAAGGTCGAGGATAAGTCATGACGACGACAAAGAAAAAACGCAGAAAAAAATCAGTAAAGAAGCTGAAATACTCTAATAAAAAACTGAATTTTGTCCACATTGCGACACTGGCGGGGATCATTCTGATCCTGCTGGTGATCGTTCTGGCGGCCAGGGGCTGCGGAAAGATCAGCCACAGAACTCCGGAGGGGGTTGTGGAAGGCTACATCAAAGCGGCAGCAGCAGGCAAGAATAAAAAGATGCAGAGCTGTTACAGTGCGGATAAGTTATCGGATGAGGCGAAAACAGAGATTTCCTCCACGATAAAATATTTTCAGGCCCATGGAGTAAAGGATGTAAATATCGACAGCTGTGGCTCCATTTCTGAAAACAAAAATTATTCTTATGTTTATATCCGCTATAATCTTGTTCTGGAGAACGAGCAGGAATATCCATGTATCAGTACCTATCTTGTAAAGGTCCAGGACAAAAAGTATTATCTGTATGCGCCTTCTGAGATTTCAGATAAGATCAGCCAGCAGGCTGCCAAGGATTATCAGAAATTTATGACTACGAAAACCTATACAGATTATACAAAGGCTTATGAGGTTTTTCTGAAAAAGAATCCGGGATACGAGGATAAGATCGCAGGGAAACTGAACGGATAAAGCAGAGGCGGGAGGATGTAAGAATGAAGCGGATTTTGCTGATGGTGCTCAGAAATATAGTCTTTGTTCCTTACTGGTGGATCAAGCTTTGCTGGTATGCAGCGCATACAGATGATTATCCGGAAGAGAAGAAATACGCATTCCTGAGACTGGTAGATGAGCATGCCATCGAAGGCGGAAATATCCATATTGATGTGCATGGAGCTGAAAATATCCCAAAAGAAAAGGGATTTATGTTTTTTCCGAATCACCAGGGACTGTTTGATGTGCTGGCGATCATCCGGGCATGCCCGGTTCCTTTTTCGGTAGTTGCCAAGAAGGAAGTTGGAGAGATTCCTTTTCTGAAGCAGGTTTTTGCCTGTATGAAGGCCTTTATCATTGACAGGGAAGACCTGAAGCAGTCCATGCAGGTCATTGTCAATGTAATACGGGAAGTGAAGGCTGGTCGTAATTATCTGATCTTTCCGGAGGGAACCAGAAGTAAAAACGGAAATCATCCGGGACCGTTCAAGGGCGGCAGCTTCAAGACTGCCACCAAGACGAAATGCCCGATCGTTCCGGTTGCACTGATCGATTCCTTTAAGGCTTTTGATACCGGTTCTACAGAGAGGATCACCGTACAGGTGCATATCCTTCCTCCGATGTATTATGAGGAATACAAAGATATGCATACCACAGAGCTCGCAGAAGAAGTGAAGAGACGGATCGAAAAGGTGATCGAAGAGAATATTATGTAAAAAAGAAAAGACTTTGATGAAGTTGGAACAAAAACATCATCAAGGTCTTTTTTTTGTTGTATGTTTTGCATAAAAACGAAACGTTTTATTTGTGAATTGTTGGACATATACAACCAAAAGGTTTGATGATAACATAGAGACATCCATACAATATAAATAAAAGATGTAAAGAGGACGAACAGATGAAAAAAGAAGAATACCTTTCTCTGATCGATGAGGTGATCGCACAGGGACCATACACGGATACCTGGGATTCTCTCTGTGAGCATCCTACGCCGAAGTGGTATGCAAGAGATAAATTCGGAATTTTTATCCACTGGGGTGTTTACAGTGTTCCGGCTTTCGGAAACGAATGGTATCCCAGAAATATGTATGTGAAAGGCTCTAAGGAGAACCTGCATCATACAGAGAAATACGGAACTCTGGATAAATTCGGCTATAAGGATTTTATTCCTCAGTTTAAGGCTGAGAAGTTTGATCCGAAGGAATGGGCAGCCTTATTTAAAGAGGCGGGGGCGAAATTCGTAGTTCCGGTAGCGGAGCATCACGATGGATTTCAGATGTATGCCAGTGACCTTTGTCGCTGGAACGCTGCTGAGATGGGACCGAAAAGAGATATTCTCGGAGATCTGAAGATAGAGGTTGAGAAAGAGGGAATGGTTCTCGGTGCTTCTTCTCACAGAGCAGAGCATTACTGGTTCTTTAATGGAGGTCGTCAGATCCCGGAGGCTGATGTCAATGATCCGGAATATGCGGATCTTTATGGGCCGGCAGCAGGAATCACCAGAGATATGAGTGATATTTATGACAATCCTCCGACAGAGGAGCATATGCAGGACTGGCTTGTCCGCACCTGCGAGATCGTGGATAAATATCAGCCATCCATCGTGTATTTTGACTGGTGGATCCAGCAGTATGCATGGAAACCGTATCTTCGTAAATTTGCAGCATATTATTACAACCGTTCTGCACAGTGGGGAAAAGAAACAGCTATTGATGCCAAATTTGACGCATATGTTTATGGCAGCGCAGTCAATGATCTGGAAAGAGGTCAGTTAGACCATATCACGCCGGATCTGTGGCAGAATGATACGTCTGTAGCTAAGAACTCCTGGGGCTATACCATTGGAAATGATTATAAGAAGCCTTCCGATGTAGTGCTGGATCTGATCGATGTAGTCAGCAAAAATGGTGCACTTCTTCTTAATATCGGACCGAAGCCGGATGGAACAATTCCGGAAGAGGATGCACATATCCTGAGAGAAATGGGAAAATGGCTGAAGGTAAACGGAGAGGCGATATACGGAACCAGATACTGGAAGATATTCGGAGAGGGACCGACGGTGGTTCCGGAGGGACATTTCACGGATACCTATGATAAGCACTTTACTTCTGAGGATATCCGTTTTACAAGTAAGAGCAATCATATTTATGCGACTGTTCTGCACTGGCCGGAGGATGGAGAGATCCATATCAAAGCTCTTGGCAATGATATGAAGCTTTTGAAATCCACGATCCGGGATATTGAGATCCTCGGAACAGATCTGCATCCGGCATTTGCGAGAAATAAAGAACTGGATATTTCCTGCGGAAGAGGGGTTATTGAGGCGGGAGATATGCCGGTGGTATTGAAGATCACAGTAGAATAGCTGTTGGGGGAAGCGAGTAAATTATAATGTCTTTTTGAAAGGACAGAAAGGATAAGGTATTTTAATTATGGGAGATGTAAGATTCACAGGAAACTGGAACTCTGTAAATGCACACACAGTTCCAAAATGGTATGAGGATTGTAAATTTGGAATTTTTATCCATTGGGGAATTTATTCCGTGCCGGCATTTGCACCGCATACATGGGAGCTGGGAGAGGTTGATTCCAAGGAATGGTTTGCGGATAATCCGTATGCAGAATGGTATTACAATTCTCTGAACATTGGAAAAGGTCCTACATATAAGCATCATATAGAAAAATACGGAAAAGATTTCAAATACGAAGATTTTATTCCTATGTGGAAAGCTGAAAACTGGGATCCGAAGCAGTGGGCAGAGATCTTCAAAGAAGCAGGTGCGGAGTATGTTGTTCTGACAACCAAGCATCATGACGGATTCTGCCTGTTCCCAAGTAAATATACACATTTCAATTCCGTAGAAATGGGACCGAAGAGAAATATCACCGGTGAGCTGACAGAAGCTGTCCGTGACGCAGGAATCCGCATGGGCCTGTATTATTCCGGACTGATCGACTGGCAGTATGCAAACGATCCTATTTTTGAGGATGATGATCTGTTTGGAACAGCCAGTCCGACATTTGCATATGCAGATTATTCCTATAATCAGATGAAAGAGCTTGTAGATGATTATGCACCGAGTGTGTTCTGGAATGATATCGGATGGCCGACACAGAGTGAAGAGATGATGCCGTATTTCTTTGCACATTATTACAATAAGGTTCCGGAGGGTGTGGTAAATGACCGTTTCAACGGACGTTATCATGATTTCCTTACTAAGGAATATAAAGCCGGTTCTGTAAACAGAAATGAGAAATGGGAGATGTGCCGTGGAATGGGCTTATCCTTCGGTTATAATGCCAACGAAGGCGATGACAAGCTGATCTCTGTTCCGGATCTGATCTCACTTCTTGTCGGAACAGTGGCAAATAACGGAAATCTTCTCCTGAACATCGGCCCGAAGGCAGACGGAACTATCCCGGAGGAGCAGGTAAGAAGACTGAAGATCCTGGGTGCATGGCTGAAGGTAAACCATGACGGTATTTACGGAACACGCTGCAGTGACCGTGAATCTGAGCTGCTTGAGAGTGGAATCGAGCTCCATTATACACAGAAAGACGGAAATCTGAATGTGTTTGCAGATCATCTGAAGGAAGGTGCCAATGAATTCCTGATCAAGGGCTATCACGGACAGCTGAGACCATTTGATCCGGCAGTGAAGGTAGAAACTGAAGATACTGCAGAAGGACTTCTTGTGAAGATCCCGGAATATAAAGAAGATATGTATGTGGTTGGATTAACCAACAGATTCTAAATGATGAACAGGAGGACCGGATGTATGTCGGTCCTTTTGTTGCTGCATGGGAGAAGATCGTGGATATCCGATCGATTCTCAGGGAGGGAGCTTTTATGTTTGGGAAAAAAATCGCAATACTGTTATCAACGTCAATGATCCTGACAGGGTCCTGTGTATCTTCTGTGGCTGTACATGCACAGACTGGTTATGCGGCTGAATATGCGCAGGAAGCATCGGCAGCAGGTGTGCAGAGCACTGCAAAGCTTGTTGCGAAGGGCTCCTGTGGAAGCAAAGCTGTTTACCGATTGTACTCCAATGGAAACCTGCAGATACAGGGAAAAGGGGAGGTTAAGGTTACCGATGATTTTTCATACAGATCAGCAATGATAAAAACAGTAACCGTTGCATCTGGGATCACGGGAATCGGTGACAGAACCTTTTCAGACTGCAGAAATATGAAGAGGATTTCGTTGCCGGGAACTCTGCGGAGTATTGGAGTAAGAGCATTTGGAGATACTGCGATCACCAGGATCAAGCTTCCTGATGGACTGAAAAGCATTGGTGCATATGCTTTTTACCAGAGTAAGCTTATGAGCCTAGATGTACCGAAAACTGTAACAAAAATTGATGAATATGCTTTCAGTTACTGTAACAGTCTGGAATCTGTCATCATTCCGGGAAGTGTGAAAATATTACCGGAATCGTTATTTGAGGCGGATATGAAGCTGAAAAAGGTTACGCTTGGACAGGGCGTTTCCAGGATAGAAAGAGCGGCCTTTCGGCATTGCGGTTTGACAGGAGTAAGCTTTCCGGACAGTGTTACGGTTATTGGGGAAGGTGCGTTTTCTTTTTGTCCAGATCTCAGAAAGGTGTCGTTGCCGAAGAAGCTTACAGAGATCGGGAACGGTGTATTCAGTAATTGTCGAAAACTGGGGAATATTACAGTACCTGCCAGTGTGAAAAAGATCAGAAGCCATGCTTTTTATGATTGCCTGGCAATGAAAAAGATTACGATCCTCAACAGTAAAACAGTGATAGAAAAAGAAGCGATCGGCTATAATTTCAATAGTGGAAAAAATAAAACTTTTGTCATTGCCGGAAAAAAGGGTTCTACTGCTCAGACTTACGCAAAGAAAAATGGGTTCCGTTTTTTGAACAATATTGCCGCAGTAAGGACTGCAAAGATGACCGGCGTGCCCAAAACAAAAACCATACTTCGTGGAAAAACATACACGATCCAGGCAGTGACCGTGCCGTATTACAGCGACGAAAAGATTCTTTTCCGTTCCTCGGATCGCAGGATCGCTACGGTAAATTCCAAAGGTGTTGTAAAGGGAATCCGAAAAGGGACGGCTGTGATCACCGTGCAGAGCGGAGCGAAAAAACTAAACTGTAAGATAACGGTGAAGTAACGATGAAGCAGGCGTACGTAAAATAGCCATAACAGTGAAAGAATACAAAAGAAAATAAAAACAGAAGCCCGGCAGATGAAACATGGAGAGTTATCACATGTGCAGCTGCCGGGTTTTTATAAATATAGAAAACCCTTAAAATAAGGAATAAAATAGCTTGTTATACCCTTAAAATAAGGGTATATTAATAAAAAAGGGGGAATCTAAAATGACAGGATATGCTGTGAGACATTCGATACGGGCAGAAGATATACGAATTTTAAGGAAGAAATTGAAGCTTACACAAAAAGATTTTGCAAAGTTAGTAAATGTATCTCAGAAAACAATAGAAAGATGGGAAAGTGAAAATCGGGATATTACAGGACCGGTTACGACATTAGTTCATATTTTAAACGAGTATCCTCAGATAGAGGAAAACCTCCGCGTGCCGGAAAAAGAATATCCGATACGCTTATGGTACATGTTTAAGAGTGAAATATGTACGATTATTGATGTGGATGAGAGAGGCAGAAAAGTAAAAATATATAATTATACAAACAATTTTATTAAAAAAGCATTTGGCCGAAATGAAAAACCAACCTTTGAAGAATACGAGGAATTTCTGGAATCTCGTTGTTTCCCGAGACAACGAGACAAAATAAAATTGGTATTAGAAGATTTGAATCTGCCATTTTATGATCCGTTTATGATCATAGAAAAGACCGAAGGAAGAATGGCAGAGGATGATTTCTGGATCAGGATTGAGAGGTAAAAATGGTACAGCTTTTTGAACAGGATATCAAAACAAATGACAGACAATCGTCAAAAGGAAACCAATTGAAATGGTGCAGGAACAATGTATGGTATAAAGCTGATTATATGGGATATGAGGGATTGGTGGAATATGTTGTTTCACGTTTGTTGGAAAAATCTTCACTGAAACAGGAAGAGTATGTTTTATATAAAACAGAAGAGATTAGTTATAAGAGAAGAAAATATCTGGGATGTAAAAGTGAAAATTTTTTGCCTGAGGGATGGCAGCTTATTACATTAGAAAGACTTTTTTATGGATTTTATAATGAAAGTCTTTATAAAAAATTATTCACGATTCCAGAACATTCGGAAAGACTGGAATTTATAGTAGATCAGACGGAACGCATTACGGGAATTAGCGATTTTGGAAAGTATATGAGTAAGATCCTGGCAATTGATACATTTTTTATGAATGAAGATCGGCATATGCATAATATTGGAGTCTTAATGGATGCAGAAGAAAAATATCATTTATGTCCAATATTTGATAATGGTGCAGGACTGCTATCAGATATACAGATGGATTATCCGATGGAAGAAAACATAAATAATCTGATGGAGGAGGCACGATCAAAAACTCTGTGTGAAGATTTTGATGAGCAGATCGAGATTGCAGAAGAATTGTATGGTCAGCAGATAAGGCTGAAATTTAATGAAAAAGATGTAAAAGAAATATTGGATATGGAAAGTTATTATTCGCAGGAATATAAAGAAAGAGTATTTGAGATTATTATGAACAGGAGAAGAAAGTACAGATATTTATTTTGAATAACTGCACGTCGTATTTTTGGTATTTTGGTAATAAAGCAGGTACAAAAGTTTTCACATGTGGAGCTGCCGGTTTTTTATAGTAGAAAAAATGTTAAAAAATGTCTGTAAACAGACAAAATATGACAAAAATATTCTAAACAAAGCTTGATTAAATGTGATGGGAAATTTATAATTTTAGTATAAATGTGAATTGGAAAATGAGGGAACGGTCACATCCAAAGGTGTTGTAAAAGGCATCAAAAAAGGAACTGCAACCATTACCGTTCAGAGTGGTTCCAAAAAACTGACCTGTAAGGTAACAGTTAAATAATTCAAAGGATATTAGTAATCAGCATTTGTTATTTACTCATAGTTATATCTTATATGTTTGAGTACGCAAAACAGACTGGAGCTTGATAAGAATATATATCAGGTTCTCAGTCTGTTTTTATATATTGCAGGCAAAAAAAGAACACGTTTTCACAAAATAAGATTGACTTTTTTCAAAACTCCTATTATCATATAAAACATATTTAATTACTATGAAATAAGGAATGATAAAAAGTTCTGTTACACTGATGATGCTGAGTTACATAGATGACGTTGAGTAGCTTACAGGACTGGTAGCGGGTAGACTTTTTTCAGAGGGAGGGGACGGGTACATGTCCATCAAGAAGATCGCAGAAAAGGCAGGGGTTTCACCGGCGACGGTTTCCAGAGTTTTGAATAATCCCAATTATAAATGTTCTGTTTCCGGACTCAGGGATAAGATATGGAAAACAGCTATCGAGATGAATTATGTGCCCAACGAGGCGGCCCGGAATCTGAAAAAAGGCGTTTCCGCAAAGCAGGAGAAAACCTGGTACATCAATATCCTGATGACAAGAACCGATTCTTCCACAACGGATCCGTTTTTTGCGGAGCTTCTTCGGGTGATCGAAAGTGAGATCCATGATAAAAACTGCATTCTTTCCAAAGTATGGTATATGTCTGTGTTTTCCGATGACCGGAAGTGCCGAAGGGAGAATCTGGACCGGCTGATCGACGGAATGTATGATGAGGTGGAAGGGAAAAGGGACGGACTGATCATCATCGGCAGATGTAATAAAGAGGCTTTGAAGAAGCTGAATAAGAAGTATAAGAGTGTGGTATCGGTGAACCGGAATTCTACCAATTATGAAGTGGATGAGGTCCTTTGCGATGGGAAAAAGATCGCAGCAGCGGCAGTGGAATATCTGATCTCCCTGGGGCACAAAAATATCGGTTATATTGGCCAGTGTCACAGCGAGGACCGGTATAACGGGTATCTGGAAACACTGAAGAAGCATGATCTGGATGTGATACCGGAGTATGTTATCGAAACAAAGCAGACTGAGGCCGAGGGCTACGAGGCCATGGAAAAGTTCTTTCAGTCGGACGACATGCCAACCGGAATCTACTGTGCCAATGATATTTCAGCGATCGGAATGCTGAAGTGCCTGAATAAATTTCGGAACAGGTATTATATGCCTTCGATCATATCCAGCGATGATATACAGGAGGCACAGTTTACCAGACCGATGCTGACAACGGTGAGTCTGCCCAAGGAGGATATGGGAAAATTTGCATTATACCTGCTGCTGGACCGGCTGAAGGGCGGGCATTCCGGTATTGTGCGAATGGAGCTGGAAGGCAGACTGATGATACGGAACAGCTGCAGCAGTGTGGAGGACAGTATGTGGAGCGATTATTGTATCTGAGTGTTGCGGATGCGCAGATATAGTGACAGACAGGATGCGGTTGCGCTATGACCAGAGTATTTCGTGAAAACGTTTTCAAATATTCCTATTTAATTAATGGGAATAATATGGTTTAATGTATTCAATTCAAATAAAAAAATTACAGAACCACAGTAAACGGAAAGAACAGGTATGATTTGACAGCGAAATGAAGCAGTTACATTGTTGGGAAAAAGATTTCTAAATAAAAATGTGGTTGTAAAGGAGTACACAGATCATGAAAAGAAAACGCATTGCAGGTGTCTGTATCACACTGGCAGCAGTGGTACTGGCAGGAACTTTTGCAGTATCGGGAAACAATACAAAGGATAAAAATCATGTGGAGATCATCAATGTGTCCTATGATCCGACCAGAGAATTTTATGAAGCATATAATAAGATTTTTTCAAAATATTGGAAAGAGGAAACAGGTCAGAGTGTGGATGTGATTCAGTCTCATGGCGGTTCCGGAAAGCAAGCCCTTGAGATTTCCAACGGACTTCCTGCAGATGTGGCGACACTTGCACTGGAATATGATATCGATGCGATCCGGAATGCCGGTCTGATCGACAAGGGCTGGATCGATGAATATCCGGATGACAGTGCTCCTTATACTTCCACCATTGTATTTCTTGTTCGGAAGGGAAATCCGAAGAATATCCACGACTGGGATGATCTGACAAAGGATGGTGTGGGGGTGATCACTCCCAATCCGAAAACCTCCGGTGGTGCCCGCTGGAATTACATGGCAGCCTGGGCTTATGCCAATGAGAAATATAACGGCAACGAGACAGAGATGAAAGCCTTTATCAAGAAGCTTTACAAAAATGTCCTGGTTCTGGATTCCGGAGCAAGAGGTGCCACAACCTCTTTCGTGGAAAACGGGCAGGGGGATGTGCTGATCGCCTGGGAAAATGAAGCGTTTCTTTCTGTAAGGGACAATCCGGATGATTACGAGATCGTAACGCCGGGCATCAGTATCCTGGCACAGCCATCCGTTGCTGTTGTAGATGAAAATGTGAAAAAGCATGATAATGCAGAAGCAGCGAAAGCATATCTGAAATATCTGTATTCCGATGAAGCTCAGGAGCTGATCGCGGAGAATTACTATAGGCCGGTTGATCAGACGATCCTGAAAAAGCATGTAGATACTTTTAACCTGAAGGTGAAGCTGACAACGATCAAAGATTTCGGCGGCTGGGATGCAGTTCAGAAAAAGCATTTCGCAGACGGCGGAGTGTTTGATGAGATCTATGAAGAGTAGAAGAGCCTGAGATTTTGTAACAGATCAGAAACTTAGAATAGAAAAGAGGGGAGACAGAAATGAAGAAACAACAGAGTAAACGTGTGATACCAGGCTTTGGACTGACAATGGGAGTGACTTTGGCGATGCTGAGTATCGTAGTTCTGATCCCTCTTGCGTCTTTGGCAGTATATTCGGCGCGGCTGGGTTTTCGGGAATTTATTGAGGTGATCACACGGCCGAGGGTTTTGTCCGGATTCTATGTAAGCTTTATTACCGCATTTGCGGCCACAGTGATCAATGCTATTATGGGCCTGGTCCTTGCGTGGGTGCTGGTAAGATATGATTTTCCGGGAAAAAGGATCATGGATGGAATGATCGAGCTGCCTTTCGCACTGCCGACTGCAGTTGCCGGTATCTCACTGACATCCCTGACATCCGATAAAGGTCTGGTGGGAAGCTTTTTTGCAAATTTCGGTATTAAGATCGCATATACCAGAATCGGTATCACGGTGGCATTGATCTTTGTGGGAATCCCTTTTGTGGTCAGGGCCATTCAGCCGGTTCTGGAGAAGCTGGACGGTTCCTATGAGGAGGCGGCTCGTGTCATGGGTGCAAAGCCATTCACCGTTTTTCGCAGAGTTATTCTTCCTGAGCTTCTGCCGGCAATGCTTTCCGGGGCGGGACTTGCCTTCGGACGTTGCCTGGGAGAATACGGAAGCGTTGTTTTTATCGCAGGAAACAAGCCTTACTATACAGAGATCACGCCGCTGATCATCATGTCAAAGCTTCAGGAGTTTGACTATGAAAGCGCAACAGCTATCGCACTGGTTACACTGGCAGTATCATTTCTGATCCTGTTTGGTGTGAATCTGGTGCAGGCAAGAAATACGAAACGTATCAGAGGGAGGGATGCATAATGGATGAAAAAAAGAAGCAGGCTTCCGGGCCGGTGAAATGGATCCTTATCGGGATTTCCGTGATCTTTCTTTTTGTGATGCTGGTACTGCCTCTGGTGGTTGTTGTAACCCAGGCACTGAGCAAGGGCTGGCAGTGCTATGTGCAGGCGGTGACAGATGAGTACACGCTGAAAGCGCTGAAGCTGACCATTGGGGCGACGGCTGCGGCTGTTGTATGTAACACGATCTTTGGTCTGTGTGCGGCATGGGCAATGACCAGATTTCATTTTCGGGGAAAAAAGCTCCTTACCACTTTGATCGATGTTCCGGTTACAGTATCACCGGTTATCGCAGGTCTTATCTATATCCTGGTTTTTGGAAAGCAGAGTCCTCTTTATTCTGTTCTTGAAAGTGCAGGGATACAGATCGTGTTTGCAGTTCCGGGAATTATCCTAGCGACGATCTTTGTCACGTTTCCATTTGTGTCCAGAGAGATCATACCGGTTCTGGAATCCATAGGGTCCGATGAGGAAGAGGCGGCAGCACTGATGGGAGCAAAAGGCTGGACGATTTTTACCAAGGTGACATTTCCGCATATCAAGTGGGCATTTCTCTATGGTGTTGTGCTGTGTACAGCCAGAGCCATGGGAGAGTTTGGAGCTGTGTCCGTACTGTCCGGACATCTCCGTGGAAAAACAAATACACTTCCGCTGCATGTGGAAATTCTTTATAACGAATTCCAGTATGTTCCGGCATTTGCGGTTTCTTCGATTCTGGTGATCCTGGCGGTGATCCTTCTGATCGCAAGAAATGTTCTGGAGCATAAAGGAAAGGGGGAAAAAGGCGATGTACGTTGAGTTAAAAAATATCAATAAAACATATGGGGATTACAAGGCATCTGATAACGTAAGCTTTGGTATCGAAAAGGGGAAGCTGATTGGTCTTCTGGGGCCCAGCGGAAGCGGAAAAACTACGATTCTCCGTATGATCGCCGGTCTGGAGCAGCCAGACAGCGGGGAGATCATCATCGACGGAAGAGTGGTCAATGATGTGCCTGCCAGCGAGCGAGGCATTGGATTTGTGTTCCAGAATTATGCTCTCTTCCGGTATATGACGGTGTATGATAATATTGCATTTGGCCTGAAGGTGCAGAAGGCGGACAAGAAGTATATTAAGCAGAGGGTTATGGAACTGGTAGAGCTGATCGGGCTGAAGGGCCTGGAGAAAAGATATCCGAGTCAGATGTCCGGTGGTCAGAGACAGCGAGTTGCTTTTGCCCGGGCTCTGGCTCCGAATCCGCAGCTTCTCCTTCTGGATGAGCCTTTTGCGGCGATCGATGCAAAGATTCGTACGGAGCTTCGAAGTTGGTTGAAGGATATGATCGAGAAGCTGGGGATCACCAGTATTTTTGTTACCCATGACCAGGATGAGGCTATTGAGGTGGCGGATGAAATTATTATTACCAACCGTGGACGGATCGAGCAGAAGGGAACTCCACTGGAGGTTTATCAGAATCCGGATACTGCGTTTACGGCGGGATTTTTCGGGCAGACTTCTGTGATCGATGATTACCAGGTGTTCAATCACTTCGAGGAAGTTCCGGGAGGCGAAAAAGCCATTGTCCGTCCGGAGTTTGTAAAAGTGACTAAGAAGAACGAGGAACAGAAATATAAAAGCTCCGCAACAGAGGGCATCGTAGAACGAGTCGCATTCCGCGGCAGCAGCCTGGAACTGAAAGTCCGTGTAGGAAACACCACACTCAGCGCCAGAAGAAGCCTTGACGAAGAACCCGTCCGGGAAGGCGAAGTTGTGGATGTGTTTGTGCAGAGGATTTTTGTAACGAAGGGAAATGAGGCAGTACTGCTACATAATACAGCTATGGTTGAGGATTGGTTAGTGATATAAAAAAATGTCGCGGGAGCGGCATTTTTTTATGAGCAAGTAGCGTTAGCGGATTGCGAATATCATATGATATGGCCGCGGGAGCGGCATTTTTTTATGAGCAAGTAGCGTTAGCGGATTGCGAATATCATATGATATGGCCGCGGAAGCGGCATTTTTTTATGAGCAAGTAGCGTTAGCGGATTGCGAATATCATATGATTTGCCGAGGGAGTGGCATTTTTTTATATATGTGAAATTTTCACACCGTAATATTCTGCAAGGGAATCTACCAGATCATCACGGATTTTTTTGTGGTCATTGCCATCTAGGGACATGACACAGGATACCATCTGACGTTTTTTATCAACGACGCAGTATTGGCCGTAATTGCCGGACAGGATCAGTGTATCTTCCATAGGTCCCATATATATGAAATAACCATAACCATAGCTCTGGTAATCCGGATGCTCCGTCAGTGGATTGTAAGAATCGATATGTTTCTGACAGGCATCAATCACGAATTTTTTTGGGACGATCTGTTTTCCGTTACATTCTCCCTCATGCAGAAGCAAATGTCCAAAACGTGCCAACTCGTCAATTGTCAGGTATAATCCATTGGCTGCCATACAGTGTCCTTGAGGACAAAGGGTCCAGTCCGGATTTGGAATTCCAATCGGTTCAAGTAGACGATATCGCAGATAGTTCAGCAAATCGGTACCGGATTTTTCTTCTATAAGGACGGACAAAATATAAGAACAGAAGTTGCTGTATACGAAATGTGTACCGGGTGTATATGGAAAAGAATCATTCTGAAAGAAATATCTCACCCAGTCCTTTTCTCTGTATCGCTCTGGTCCATCGCAGAAAAAGAGCGGATCTTTCTGACCGGATGACATGGTAAGAAGATCACGGATCTTTATCTTGTACAGATTTTCAGAAGGGTCGGAAGGGAAATATTTTTCAAACCAAGGATAAATGTATTCATCAAGAGTGATCAGTCCTTCACGTTCTGCGATACCTGCGGCCATTGCAACAAAAGGCTTGCTGATAGACCATATATTTAAACGGGTTTTGACCGGAAAAAGTCTAAATTCTTCTTTTAGAAGATCATTTTTATATATCTGTGCGTAGATGATATTGGAATGATGTTGCTTTGATTTCTCAAGAAAAATATCTAAAATTTCCTGCATGATAATCCCCCCCTGAAATTATTATTCGTAAAAAAGATCAAAGTCTGAATAAAGTTCTTCTAGGTCATGAAGTCGTGTACTGATGGATTTGCACCTGGTTTTGCGGATTTTTGCAACAATACTGTCAAACAGACAATAGAGGCATGAGAAGGAGTTAAATCCCATTTCATTGAGATTGATCTCTATAATGATAGCGTGGTCTGCCAGCGCCCATGCCGGTGATGAAATGCTGTCTGTGATGGCGAGTATCTTTGCACCATGATTTTTGGCAATCTGTGCATATTTCAGAGACCATTTGGTATAGCGGGCAAAAGAGATCAGAAGAACAACTGTATCCTCGGATGCTTCTGTGAGATATTCGAAATTGGAATCGTAAAATTCGTGAACCACCTTGGTATTTCCAAGAAGCTGATTCAACAGAGTTCCCATCCAGAGAGCGGCACTGTAGGAAGAGCGTGCACCAACAATGAGGCGTTTTTTGGCATTGCTCAGATGGGTAACAATCTGATCCATATCTTCCTGATTCAGATGAGATGCCCAGCTTTCCATGGAATGGAGTTCATTGGCAATGATGTTTTGATAAAAATTTCCGCTATCCAGCAGTGAATCGTCTTTTATAACCGTAGGAACGGAAAGAATATCATTCTGTACAGTACGCTGCATTTCAGAAAAACTTTCAAATCCCAGGGAATAGGCAAGGCGTATGATAGTGGTTTCGCTTACGGAAATTTCCTTGCTGAGTTTCGCAAGGGTGGAATAACTGAATGAATCAAGGTGTTGTAATATATATTCGGCAACTTTCTTCTGACCGGCAGAAAGGAAAGATACTTTTTCACGGATCAACTGTTCTATTTTCATGAAAACCTCCTGTACTGTACGATTAGTATAATAAATTATAACAGGTGTAAAGTTTGATTACAATATAATGGAGTAAAAAATTCTTCTTAACATAAAAAAGATGTAAATAATGCACAAATTAAAGTGTGTATTTTTAATAATATTGTCAATAGAAATCTTGAAACCTAGATGTTAATATAGCATTAAATAATTCATATGACGTCAGAAAAAGAATTAATTGCACTATTAATATTAAAGTCAATAAAAAAGGGGGGCTTTTATGTCGTCAACAGTAAAGGAAATAAAAGAAAAAACAGGTTACCTGAAACGAAGTGATCTTTATACAATCGGTGTAGGACAGGCGATTGGATCGGGTGTTCTGACACTGATCGGACCGGCAATTCTTTTGACTGGTCAGTCAGCATGGTTGGCATATGTAGCTGCATGTATCTGGGGATTTATGATGATTGCACCAATTCCATGGATCACATCTACACTGAAACTTGGAGGAGGATTTTATTCTCTGGTAGGAGATATGGCCGGCAAACGAGTTGCCGGTATGTATGCAGTAGGATTTTTGCCACAGACGATCAATCTGGCGACTTATGGTGTGGCAATTGGTATGTATGCAAATTCCCTGTGGCCGCAGATTAATGCGAAATGGTTTGGAATTGCAGCCCTGAGTGTGTTCTTTGCCATCAATCTGTGTGGTGTGGATGTAATGGCGAAGGTACAGAAAATTCTGGTTATCCTGCTGTTTGTTGCACTTGGTCTGTTTATTGTTCTGGGATGCCTCCAGCTGAAAAATCCGGTGTTTGAGTTTACAGCACCAGACTTTTTCTACAATGGTCCATCCGGATTCTTTTCCGCAATCATGCTGTATGTATATTCAACAAACGGATATTCCTGCATTATGAATTATGGTAAACAGGCAAAAGAAGCGCATAAAGATATTCCAAAGGCACTTCTGTACTGTATTCCGACACTGATGGTTGTATATGGCGGTGTTGCAATTGTAGCAAGTGGTGTGCTTCCTCTGGATCAGGTAGCCGGACAGCCGCTTACCCTGGTTGCAAAAAATATTTTAAATCCGGCACTTTTCACAGTATTTATGATTGGTGGTCCGGTACTTGCACTGTCTTCATCCATTAATTCAACAATTTCCAATAACTGTATTCCGGTTGCACAGTCCTGTAAAGATGGATGGCTTCCGAAATCATGGGCAGCTCAGAACAGAAGAGGGGCTTACTGGAAACTGATGACATTTACTTATCTTATGGGAATATTACCTGTGTTACTGGACTTTTCTATCAGTGATGTTGTAAATAATATTATGCTTCTGGCATCAGCATTGGCATTTCTGCAGATTTATGCGTATTTCCAGCTTCCGAAAAAACATGCAGAAGCATGGGAAAAATCACCAATGCATATTTCTAACGGAAAATATTATTTCCTCTGCTGTTTGAGCCTGTTTGCATATATCTGCATTTTTATCAATTCTTGCAGAAGCCTGAAACTTCCGGTAGTAATCATCAGTCTGATAGCCATTGTAGTATGCATGGCTTACGGATGGTTTAGAAGTGTAAGTCCTGATGTAAAGATGGAAACAAGTGTGTGGGAGGATTAATGTTTATGAATAAAGACCAGAACCTGATCAATGAATTTGCTATCAAAACTTTAAAAGAAAATCTCAATGTTATGTATGCGCAGATATGGCGTGAAGGACAGTTAACGGCAGAATATAAAAGAATGCCGGTGAAAACACGCCTTAACACCTGGTCTGCCTGCAAGGGTGTTGTGTCCTGTGCGGCAGGAATCGCACTTGATGAAGGGCTGATTCGACTTGATGAGAAGATTGTGGATATTTTTCCAGAGTATGCACCGGAGAATCCGGAAGGATATCTGGGGGATGTAACGCTGGAAAATATGCTGACAATGACTACAGGTTTGGAAAGCTCTCTGTTTTTCTGTGACTGGCCGGAGCGTTACACAACTCCGGACTGGATCCGATATTTCTTCGAGAATGCGAAAGTGATAAAAAAACCGGGAACAGAATGGCTGTACAGCAATTTTAATACTTATATGATCAGCTGCGCGATTGAAAAACGTGCGGGAGTTAATCTTCTGGAATATTTGAGAAATCGCTTTTTTGAGCCGCTGGGAATTGGAAATCCAGACTGGACTTTGTGTCCGAAAGGGCATGTGCATGCGGCTAATGGACTTTATGTGAATATTGATGAGTTTACCCGGTATGGACAGATGATTCTTCACAAGGGAAATTATAATGGAAAACAGCTGGTGCCAGAGTCGTACATGAAGATGGCAACGTCCAATCTGGTGGATAATTCAGTGGCAGGAAGTCCGGGAAATCTTTATTCCGGTTTTGGATATGGATATCAGTTTGTAATGAATCCGGAAGCCGGTTCCTATCGATCCGATGGAAATTATGGTCAGTTCTGTCTGGCGTTTCCTGACAAGGATGCAGTAGTAACTGTAATGTCTCTGGAGGGGGATTTCCAGAAAATAGGAAATCATCTATGGACTACAGTGGTTCCGGAATTATAAGAATTCTGTCTGGCAAATCAGACAGTGTAAGGTGAAAGGTAGCTTAAATCTTTCCGACTTGACATTGATTAGAAATCGTTTTATACTAACTCATGTAAATAACAGGGGAGCTTGTGATGGCAGGCTGAGAGGAAGTCTTCAACTTCGACCCTTATACCTGATTTGGATAATGCCAACGTAGGAACGTATAAGATGAATTTACGGGAGATATTTTGGTGTATCTCCTTTTTTATTGGATGCGGATGTTTTTATCCGATTGAATACGTAAGATCAGGATTTACATGGAAGGGATCAAGAGCGAATGCTTTTAACCCCGGTATCGACAATTGAATATTGGGAAATTTGAGAGTGAACTGAGTTCATGAAGGGGTGCACCACCGCGGGTGTATTTCTTTGTGGACTCTTTTTTTATTGACGAATAGCTTTTGAAGTTTCCGGAAAGGAGAGATCATGATCACAGTAAATGGTGAAAGCAGAACATTGGAAAAGCCGGTGACAGTAACAGAATATCTGGAAGCATGTAACTATGTTCCGGTGCAGGTTGTAGTAGAGCTGAATGAAGAGATCATTAAGAGAGACACTTATGATACAACAGTACTGAAAGATGGCGATGTTGTGGAGATTCTGCAGTTTATGGGCGGCGGAAGCTGCTGATGTCGCTATAGAGATAAAATTAGGTAGATATACCACGACAGTAACTGACAGATAAGTTACTGAAAAAATGCAGATGAAGAATGATCTGGCAGAAGAAGGCGCTGGTTATAAATCGGTGGAAATATTTTCTGCAAACAGACATAAAGAAAGGTGGACATAAAAAATGACAACAGCAAACACAAATGAAGACAAACTGATCCTGGGAGGCCATGAGTTTACTTCCCGTTTTATCCTTGGTTCCGGAAAATTTTCTCTGGAGCTTGTAAAAGCATGTATTGAAAAAGCAGGAACTCAGATCGTAACACTTGCCCTGCGTCGTGCAAATGAGGGTGGGCTTGCCAATATTCTTGACTATGTGCCGAAGGATGTTACTCTTCTTCCGAATACATCAGGAGCCAGAAATGCAGAGGAAGCAGTCCGTATTGCAAGACTTTCCCGCGAGCTTGGCTGTGGAGATTTTGTAAAGATCGAAGTTATCCATGACTCCAAATATCTTCTTCCGGATAATTACGAGACCATCAAGGCAACAGAAATCCTTGCAAAAGAGGGCTTTGTAGTTATGCCATACATGTATCCGGATCTGAATGCAGCCAGAGATCTGGTGAATGCAGGAGCTGCCTGTGTAATGCCACTTGGCTCTCCAATCGGTTCTAACAAAGGAATCTGTACAAAAGAATTCATTCAGATCCTTATCGACGAGATCGACCTTCCGATCATCGTGGACGCAGGAATCGGCCGCCCGTCACAGGCATGTGAGGCTATGGAAATGGGTGCTGCAGCAGTTATGGCAAATACAGCCATTGCAACTGCAGGAGACGTCCGTGTTATGGCGGAAGCCTTTAAGAAAGCTATTGAGGCAGGAAGAAGTGCATATCTTTCCGGTATGGGAAGAACTCTTGAGAGAGGTGCAAGTGCATCCTCACCGCTGACCGGATTTCTTCATGAGTAAAATTGATAAATGAATGATTGAACGCAGAACACTAAGCGGGGGACAGGCACGGCCTGTGTAGTGAAACACAGGTATTGTCTGGTTTCAATCGAAATTGAGTTTACAGATATGCAGCAGTGAGGACTAGAGTATTGCTGCAATATATGAGAGGAGCGACATAAGAGTAATGGCAGAGACAGTACAGGCCAGTCAGCAGGACGGCCATTTTAATGAAAGTATCGTAAATGAAGAAATTCTGGAAGATATGAAAAAGAACCGTATCGATCACATGAAGTACCTTCCGGATATGGAACAGCTGGAAGAATCTGATGTAATGGATCAGGTTATTTCCGCAATGAACGCATATGATTATGATAAGTACACAGAAGCGGATGTACGGAGAGCGCTTGTTCATGACAACCGTACACCGGAGGATTTTAAAGCACTGCTTTCACCGGCAGCGCTGCCTCTTCTGGAAGAAATCGCACAGGCTGCACGGATCGAAACAAGGAAACATTTTGGAAACAGTATCTGCATGTTTACACCGATCTACATTGCAAACTACTGTGAGAACTACTGTATTTACTGTGGATTTAACTGCCACAACAAGATCCGCCGCGCACAGCTGAATGCAGATGAGATCGAGAAAGAGATGGCAGCCATTGCAGAAACCGGACTCCAGGAGATCTTGATCCTTACCGGAGAGAGCAAAACGAAATCTAATGTGGAATATATCGGAAAGGCTTGTGAGATCGCCCGGAAATATTTCAAGGTAGTCGGTCTTGAGGTGTATCCGATGAATTCTGATGAGTACGCATATCTTCACAAATGCGGCGCAGATTATGTGACAGTTTTCCAGGAGACTTATAATTCTGATAAATACGAAACTCTGCATCTGGCAGGCCACAAGAGGATTTTCCCATACAGGTTAAATACACAGGAGCGTGCGTTAAAAGGCGGCATGCGAGGTGTTGGTTTTGCGGCACTTCTGGGACTGGATGATTTCCGCAAGGATGCTTTTGCAACGGGATATCATGCATATCTTCTGCAGAGAAAATATCCACACGCAGAGATCGCTTTTTCCTGCCCGAGACTTCGTCCGATCATCAACAACGACAGGATCAACCCGAAGGATGTACACGAACCGCAGCTTTTGCAGGTAGTTTGTGCATATCGTCTGTTTATGCCGTTTGCAAGTATTACTGTATCCACCAGAGAGTGTGAGCGTGTCCGTGACAATCTGGTGAATATCGCAGCAACCAAGATCTCTGCAGGTGTCAGCACCGGAATTGGAAGCCATGTGGATGATATTGAGGATAAAGGTGATGATCAGTTTGAGATTTCCGACGGAAGGTCTGTGGACGAAGTTTTCAACGCCCTGAAAGACCACGGCCTGCAGCCGGTGATGAATGATTATATTTATCTGTGAGATGAAGGCGGCGAAATCGGATCGTACAGACTACCGAGGATAACTTCTGTGGAATATGTGGAAAACCATCCGTCCGAAAGAGCGATTTTTCAGGGTGAGTGTGGATAACTGTTTCGGAAGAATGAATGCAGAAAGATTTTTGTCAAACAGAGGACAGTGCTGGAAGAATTTGTCGTCAGAACAAGAGTAATTTTTCAGTCCGGGTCTGATAAAATGGATATAACCCGGTTTATCTTAAAGAGAAAAATGCAGATGAGATTTTTGTCAGAATGAAAGAAAAGCAGCTGCATGGAGAAGAACTGACCAAAGAAGATCTCAAACGTGCTGTTAAAGATGAAGCTTACCGCAAAAAACTCCTGGAAGAGCTGAATTCACAAGATTGATTGCGTTTTCACAAAATCTTTCAACGGTGATGAAGAATATGCAAAAAAGAGTGCGAAATCTATGGATAACAGCTAAAAATCAAACATAAAAACCTGTAAAATCCGCAAAAATATCCCTGATTTCGAAAACTACTGAAAACGGTTTCCAATCTAATAGTTTTCATAGGTACTTACTCATGTTTATAATAGCCCCAACAACAAAACACGAGGCAAAACACAGGAGGTAAGTATTATGAAAAGAAGATGGAAATCAGCAGTAGCAGCTCTTGCAGCAATAGCAACAATTGGAAGTCTTACAGGCGTAACCACCTATGCGGCGGACAGTGTCAGCATCACCAATGTATCTTATGATCCGACCAGAGAGCTTTACGAGCAGTACAACAAGAGCTTCCAGGAACACTGGAAGGAAAAAACAGGCCAGGATGTGGAGATCACTCAGTCCCATGGTGGTTCCGGCAAGCAGGCACTTGAGGTTGCCAACGGACTGGAAGCAGATGTGGTAACACTGGCACTGGAGTATGATGTGGATGCGATCCAGGATGCAGGACTCATCGATGATGGATGGGTGGACGAATTTCCGGAGGACAGCGCTCCCTATACTTCGACGATTGTATTTCTTGTGAGAAAAGGAAATCCGAAGAACATCAAAGACTGGGACGATCTGGTAAAGAAAGACGTAGGTGTGATCACACCAAACCCGAAAACCTCCGGCGGAGCAAGATGGAACTATCTGGCAGCCTGGGCCTATGCAAAAGATAAATATAACGGAGACGAGGACAAAATTAAAGAATTCATCGGAGATCTTTACAAAAACGTACTTGTCCTGGACACCGGAGCCAGAGGCGCAACGACCTCTTTCGTGGAAAACGGACAGGGTGATGTACTGATCGCCTGGGAAAATGAAGCCTATCTTTCCGTAAAGGATTATCCGGACGACTACGAGATCGTAACACCAAGCATCAGCATCCTTGCACAGCCATCTGTAGCAGTAGTCGATAAAGTCGTAGACAAAAGAGGCACCAGAGATGTGGCAGAGGAATATCTGAATTATCTCTATTCCGATGAAGCACAGCGGATCGCCGGTGATAATTATTACCGTCCGTCAAACCAGGATATTCTGAAGGAATACTCCGATGTGTTTGACCTGGACATCAATCTTGTCACCATTGATGATTTCGGCGGATGGAAAAAGGCACAGGAAACACATTTCTCAGATGGAGGGATTTTTGATCAGATTTACGAAGGATAGACAGCAGAAGATATAGTTGGACACAATAACACAAAGAAGCTGCAGAACAGTGAAAAAACAGAGTCTGCAGCTTCTTTTATGTAAATATTGTGAATTACAAGGGATCAGGCATGGCTTCCTTCGGTCAGGGAACAGCCGTCCATTATACGGATCCCGTTTATGACATCCAGATAAGTGTCATACATTTCCTTCCATTCATCAGAGGCGTCCTTGGAGTACTGGCTGATGGTGGACAGAAGATCGTATTTTTTGCCGTCGACGGTTTCGATACGGCCGAGATAGCCCTGCCATACACTGTCCAGAGGCTGGTCTTCGCCATCGTAATATCTGGCTTCCAGAGTCAGTACAGGAACATCCTCATTGTAATAAGTCAGTTTATATCCACCATTTTCGGTTTCGGTTGTTTCATAATGGCAGAGATATTTCCAGCGCTCCGGAGTGAGGACCTGGAAGTAATCCGTCATGGCCATATCCACACGCTCTGCGTAAACGAAATCTATGGATTTGATCAGCTCTGTGGCTTCCTTTTCGGCGGCCTTATCATAGGTGTCTGACGGAGTCAGGACAAAAAGTCCGAAGGTATAATCGTCAGTCTGGCATACAAGAGCATCTACATTTTTTTCTTCTTCGTTGACTTCGGTTAAGTATTGATATTTCGTGGCAGGATAAGATTCAAAGGTAAGATCCTTTTTGGTGATGATCTCACCCTTTACCGGATAGTATTCTGCCAGAAAACCCTTCAGGGAAGAATCCTCCAGAGAGGAATTCGGTACTTTTAAAACAAAGGCAGTGCTTTTTCCGCCATTTACGGAACGCTGCTCGAAATAACCTTCTTTTTCGGGCATGGATTCTCTGATCGTATCATCGGCAGGGAATCCAACCCGCATATGAAGCTCGCCGCGCTTTTCCGATTCGGAGGAATCTTCCGTGTTTGTATCGGAAGAGGAATTTGGGTATGAAGAATCGGAATCCTGCGAGGAGGAGTTTCCACTGGTATCGGAGGATTCTTCTGAAGAATCTCCGGAGGAGGAATCAGTTTCAGAATCGGAATATTCCTGAAGATTGCCGTAGTCATCAATATAATATTTATCTCTGGAGCCAATATATGTGGTTCCGGTGGCATCTTCCAGCCACACACTGCCGTCCTCATAATAATAATGAGGCTCAAAATAACCGTCCTGTTCGGTCCAGCCGGCATCGTTGCCTTCCATCAGTTCACCGGAATCCGGGTCAGGGGCATAATTACCTTCCCCGATATATTCATCCTCGGAACCATTGCGGTACCAGTAATCTCCGTTTTCATCCTGCCAGATGTACTGACCGTCATCGGTTGGAGGGTCAGAAGCGAGGACCGGGACTGCAGATATAGAAAGAGCGATCGCGCCTGTTAAAAGAACTAAGATTTTTTTATGCATAGGCACCTCCTGATAAATTGCGCAGCAGTTAGCTGCTTACTATTCTTTGATCATAAATTTTTACAAATAAAAAAGATCTGTCTGTTAAGTACATTGTAACAGACAGATCCCGATATCCGGAAATGTGAAGAAAAAGAGACATTTACGGAAAGCTGCGTACAGGTCTGGAAATATGCTATCCGATCGTGAAAAGACCGGCTTACCGGCAGGTAAAAAGATATCCCTTCCCATAAACCGAGACAATGTCATACTCATCGGTATCTTCGGCACCGATCTTGGTCCGGAGGTTAAAGATATGCCGCCGTACCGTGCTGGTATCTGTTCCTGCACAGCTGCCCCATACCGCTTCGTAGAGCTCCTTTGCAGAAAAAATCTTCTCCTGGTTTTCTGCAAGGAGACGTAGCAGAGAGAATTCGGTCCGGGTAAGGCCTGTGTCGGCATTATTGAGATATGCATGGCCGTCCGAAAGATCCAGCCGCAGGCTGCCGATGGTGATCTGACGGGAGGACTGAAATTTTTCTTTTATTTTTTCTTCCATTCGTTTCTGGCGTTCCAGAAGCATCTGGATCACGGCCAGAAATTCATCGAAATTATAAGGTTTGGTGAGATAATAGTCGCCTCCCTGCTGAAGTCCTTCTACCCGATCCCGGATATCACTTTTTCCGGTGAGAAAAAGAACCGGATTTATGGTCTTTTCGCGGAAGCGGCGGCAGATATCCAGACCGTTTCCGTCCGGAAGCATAATGTCCAGGATAAGAAGATCCGGCAGCTGTTTTTCAAGCTGATGACAGGCTTCGGCGGCTGTCTGTGCAGTGTGGACATCGTAGCCACGGCGCCGCAGCATACGGCAGTTGGTATTCAGCACCTGTTCTTCATCCTCGACCATAAGGATAAGTGATTTCTTTTCATTCATTTATGATTCCTCCTCCGGAAGTGAGAAGAACACCTGAGTCCCCTCGCCTTCTTTACTTTTCAGCCATATTTTGCCGCCATGGGCAGTGATGATCTGATGACAGACATAGAGGCCTATGCCGTGCCGCCAGTAATCCTTATCAGCGGAAACATAACCCTTGAGTGCGTTTTTTCGCATTTCTTCTGACATGCCGGTTCCGGTGTCGGAGACGCAGATGGTCTGCCAGCCCGGTTCGCCGGTAAGCGAAATGGTGATGGTTCCGTTTTGGGTGTGACGCTCTGCATTGGAGATCAGATTGGTGACAACTTGGATCAGCCGTTCCGGATCAGCAGAGATTTCCGGGAGTCCGGATTGTGTTGTAAGGACCAGCTGATTGTTCTTTGAGCTTGGATGACTGCAGTAGTCTTTTTTTACAGAATACAAAAGACCGGACAGATCTGATGGGATAAGGGAAAGGGCAAGCCGTCCCTGCTCAATGGAAACCGTATCCATCAGATCCAGCACGATCCGGTCGATCCGCATTACCGACTGTTCAATGGTGCGGAGATTTTCCTGCATAAGAGAGAAATCCAGAGGCTCTTCCTCAAGGAGCTCGGAGGTGTCCCGCGCGTGGAGGGAAATGGAACTCAGAGGATTTTTAATCTCATGGGCAACGGTGGTCAGGAAGGTGGACTTGGCATTATCAAGGGAGCGCAGTCGCAGATTCTGTTCCTCCAGAAGGAGCTGCTGCTGGTTATATTCCTTCAGATGAAAATAGAGAACACTGCCGCAGACAATACTTACAGAGACAAACGCCAGAAGGATATCTGCCAGCCGGTCTGCTTCCGTGGCAAAAGGAGTTACAGTGTCCGGGAAATGGTATGCAACCAGACACAGTCCCATATAAAGGAGGATCTCCAGCAGGGAAACGATCAGAGCGCGTCTTTTTTCCAGCATCAGCACGGTAAAAATAATAGCAAACACAAAGAATGCCGGCATGCCGCCACGATAACCGCCGCTGGTAAAAAACATCACCGGAAAAACGATCAGAAAGATCACGACAATGGTAATCAGGTAGCAGCGCTGATATTTTCCACTGTAATAGGAATAAAGAAAAAGCCCTCCGGAGATTGCAACCAGCGCAAAATTGATCAGTACATTTCCCCAGGAACCGGTCCCGAGACTGAGAAAGGCCATGATCAGGCTGATCACAGTACCTCCCAAGGCGAGGATGTTGAACAGCCGGACGCGGAAATCAAGGGTGGGACTGAATAAAGAGTGAAAAATATTCCGGAGCTTCGGGTTTATATTGATAGGGATCACCTCCTGTTCTTTATGTAGGTTTGTATGCCTGCGGGCATCTTTCTTTTGGTGCTGTAATTATCGCAACTGTTATAATTGTATCATGCTGTCGTATAGTTGTGTACACAAAAAAATACATTTAATCCCGTTTTCCTATTGACATACTATGAATAGTAGGTTAATATAAGTGTCAACAAAAGAAAGGGAAGAGGCTATGAACGAATACGGCTTTAATACAGGACTGCTCCACGGCACCAACGAGAAATATCCGCAGGGAGCAACACAGGTTCCAATCTATCAGAGCAGCGCATTCCGACATGACAGCGCGGAAGACCTGGAGAAAATTTTTGACAATAAAAAAATGGGCTTCTCCTATACAAGGATCAACAATCCTACGGTAGAGTCCTTTGAGAAGAGAGTGACCATGCTGGAGGATGGGATCGGCAGTGTGGCCTGTGCTTCCGGAATGGCAGCGCTGACCAATGCGTTTCTGAACATTCTTCAGGCGGGAGACGAGATTGTGGCAGCCTGCGGACTGTATGGCGGAACCGTGGAACTGTTCGATGATCTGAAGCCTTTCGGGATTTCCGTAAAATATGTGAAAGAGAATAAGCCGGAAGCTTTTGAGGCAGAGATCACAGAGAAGACGCGACTTGTTTTTGCGGAGACCATTGGCAACCCCAAGCTAGATGTTACCGATATCCAGGCAGTTGCGGAAGTGGCACATAAGCATGACGTACCGCTGATCGTAGACAACACGGTGGCAACCCCGTATCTGATCCAGCCACTGAAGCTTGGAGCTGACATTGTGGTTCATTCCTCTTCCAAATATATCAATGGAAGCAGCGATGCCATCAGCGGTATTCTTGTCTGTGGTAAGGGTCTGAAATGGGACCCTTACCGATATCCGGGACTTGCTCCATACCGGAAATTCGGACCATTTGCATACATCGCCAAGCTTAGAAACGGACTTTTCCGGAACACTGGCGCGTGTCTTGCTCCGCAGAATGCTTTCCTTAATAACCTGGGACTGGAGACCCTGGGACTTCGAATGCAGAGACAGTGTGACAATGCACTGGAGCTTGCGAGATTTTTACAGGGCCTGGGTGGTGACATTGAAGTAAATTATCCTGGACTGGAAAAAAGCCCTTATCACGAAATTGCGGAAAAGCAGTTCAGGAATGGCTACGGAGCTATCGTAACCGTAAGAACCGGAAGCAAGGAGAAGGCTTTTTCCATTATTAATTCATTGAAGATCCCACTGATCATCTCCAATATCGGAGATACGAAGACCCTGGTGATCCATCCGGAATCCACCATCGCGGCACACATCTCCGACGAAGAGAAGCTGCAGTCCGGAGTATTCGAGGATCTGATCCGTATCAGTGTGGGAATTGAAGATATTGAAGATTTAAAAGAAGATTTCAAACAAGCGATAGAAAATAACCGATAAAATCTAAGAGCTGCACCAGCAGAGAAATGGAGAGTTCGTTATGGCAAAAGTAGATTACGCTACATTAAAAAAAGGTGGTTTCATGAGACAGAAGCAGAAAAATAATTTTTCTCTTCGTCTTGCTTGTGTAGGCGGTACACTTACCGCAGAAAACCTTAAAAAGATCGCAGAGGTAGCTGAGAAATACGGTGACGGATATGTACATCTTACTTCCAGACAGGGAGTTGAGATCCCGTTCATTAAATTAGATGATATTGATGATGTAAAGGATGATCTTGCAAAAGGCGGATGCAAGCCTGGTGTCTGCGGACCGAGAGTCCGTACAGTTACAGCCTGCCAGGGCAACGCTGTCTGTCCAAGCGGAAATATCAACAGCTATGACATTGCAGTGAAATTAAATGAAAGATATTTCGGAAGAGAGCTTCCTCATAAATTCAAATTCGGTGTTACCGGATGCCAGAACAACTGTCTGAAGGCAGAGGAGAATGATGTAGGGATCAAGGGAGCGGCTGAGGTCAGCTGGAAAGAGGATGCATGTATCCACTGTGGTGTATGTGAAAAGGCCTGCAGAGAAAACGCCATCTCCTTTGAGGATGACAAGCTGGTGATCGATACAGAGAAATGTAACTACTGCGGCAGATGTGCAAAATCCTGTCCGGTGGATGCATGGGATGTAAACGAAGCATATATCGTTTCCTTTGGCGGAACGTTTGGAAATCACATCAGCAAGGGACAGGAATTTCTTCCGCTGATCACCTCTGAGGAGCAGCTTTTCAGAGTGACCGATGCAGCGATCCAGTTCTTTGATGATCATGCAAATCCGGGAGAGCGTTTTAAATTTACCATCGACCGGGTAGGCGCTGAAAAACTTCAGGAAGTTTTGAAAGGAGCATACAATGACTGATATTAAGATTGATGATACCGTAGATATTACCGATGTGGTCTGCCCGGTAACCTTTGTAAAAGCAAAGGTAGCACTTGAGGAGCTGGATGACGGACAGATCCTGGCGATCAAAATGAACGGTGGCGAGCCGGTACAGAATGTGCCGAGAAGCGTGAAGGAAGAAGGACATCAGATCCTGAAGCTCGAAGACAACGAAGACGGAACTTATACACTGATCGTAAGAAAAGTTGAAGAATAGGAGAACAGAGAAATGACAATCACAGTTGCAGGAAATAAAAAAGAGTACGAAGACGGACTGAAGCTTACAGAGCTTATTGAGAAAGAGGATATTGAAAGTCCTGAGTATGTAACCGTAACTATCAACGATGAATTCATCAGCAAGGCAGACGTTCCGGAAACAGAGGTAAAGGACGGCGACGTTGTTGAGTTCCTGTACTACATGGGAGGAGGCGCAAGATAATGGCTTTTACAAATGAGCAGCTTGAGCGGTACTCCCGCCATATCATCCTGAAAGAGGTTGGAGTAAAAGGTCAGAAAAAGCTTCTGAATGCCAAGGTTCTGATCATCGGAGCCGGCGGACTTGGAGCACCGGCAGCTCTTTACCTTGCAGCAGCAGGTGTGGGAACCATCGGGATCGCGGATGCAGATGAGGTAGATCTTTCCAATCTTCAGAGACAGGTCATCCACACAACTGCAGATGTTGGCAAACTGAAAGTAGAGTCTGCGGCTGAGACCATGAGAGCCATCAACCCGGACGTTACTGTAAATACATATCATACCTTTGTAGATTCCAGCAACATCATGGATCTGATCAAAGATTACGATTTCATTCTTGACGGAACAGACAACTTTCCTGCAAAATTCCTGATCAACGATGCCTGTGTAATGGCTGAGAAACCGTTTTCACATGCAGGAATCATCCGTTTCCAGGGACAGCTGATGACTTACGTTCCGGGACAGGGCCCATGCTACAGATGTGCGTTCCAGAGCCCGCCGCCAAAGGATGCCGTACCGACCTGTAAGCAGGCTGGCGTGATCGGAGCCATGGGCGGAGTGATCGGAAGCCTTCAGGCAATGGAAGCGATCAAGTACATCATCGGACAGGGTGATCTTCTTACAGGAAGACTTCTTACCTACGATGCGCTGAAGATGACATTCCGTACCGTGAAGCTTCCGAAGAATCATCATTGCCCGGTATGCGGCGATGATCCGACGATCACAGAACTGATCGATTATGAGCAGGCTGTGTGTGAACTGAAGCATTAATAAACACTGATCACAGAAACGAAAAGGTGTCTGCTGGTGCAGATACTGTAAATAAGTATAGAAACCCATTGGAGGCCACGAAATGCTGAAATTAAAAAAAGAAGATTACGAGAAAATATTAGACCACTGCAGAAAAGGACTTCCCAATGAGTCCTGCGGCCTTCTGGGCGGAACCATTGAGGGCGATGTAAAAACCATCGAGAAGGTGTATCTGCTGACAAACATCGATGAAAGCAACGAGCACTTTTCCATGGACCCGAAAGAACAGCTGAGCGCGATCAAAGATATCCGCCAGAACGGATATCAGATGATCGGAAACTTTCATTCTCATCCGGAGTCTCCGTCAAGGCCTTCCGAAGAAGACAAACGACTTGCTTTTGACCCGAACATCGAATATCTGATCCTCTCCCTTATGGATGCAGAAAACCCGGTGCTGAAGGCCTTCGGCGTAGACAAAGAAAAAAATGTAACTGTACATGAGATTCAGATAACAGAGTGATGAGTATGAAAAACAGATTAAACACAAAAGAAATTGCAACCGATGTGCTGATCATAGGCGGAGGTACCGCAGGTTGCTATGCGGCGCTGGTTCTCTCAGAACAGAAAGCCGGCAAGGTGCTGATCGCGGAAAAAGCAAATATCAAACGAAGCGGCTGTCTTGCAGCAGGTGTCAACGCCATCAATGCCTACATTGTAAAAGGCCGCAAACCTCAGGACTATGTAGATTATGCCACAAAAGATGCCGCAGGAATCGTAAGGAAGGATCTTCTTCTCACAGCTGCAGAGAACTTCAACGAAGTTACCGCGAAGATGGAGAAACTTGGCCTTGTGATCCTGAAGGACGAAAATGGCGATTATGTAGCCAGAGGAAACCGTAACATCAAGATCAATGGTGAGAATTTTAAACCGCTTCTTGCTGATGCCGTTCATGAAGCAGAAAATGTAGACGTTCTGAATTATGTAAACATCACAGACCTTCTTGTAAAAGATGGACAGGTTTACGGAGCGGTTGGCTTCTCTATTATGGAAGAAACAGCATACATTATCCGGGCAAAAGCAGTTCTTGTTGCGACCGGAGGTGCAGCTGGTCTCTATAAACCAAATAATCCGGGATTTTCCAGACATAAGATGTGGTATCCGCCATTTAACACAGGTGCCGGATATGCAATGGGAATCCTGGCAGGTGCAGAGATGACCTCCTTTGAGATGCGTTTTATCGCACTTCGCTGCAAGGACACCATCGCACCTACAGGAACCATCGCACAGGGTGTTGGCGCAAAACAGATCAATGCAGCAGGCGAGATCTACGAGACAAAATACGGACTGACCACAAGCGAGCGAGTTTACGGAACAGTCCGGGAAAACCAGCTTGGCCATGGCCCGTGTTACCTGAAGACTACAGGGATCACGAAGGAACAGGATGAAGATCTTCTGAAGGCTTATCTCAACATGGCACCGAGCCAGACTCTGAAATGGATCGAAAGCGGAAAGAGCCCCAGCGAGCAGGATGTGGAGATCCAGGGAACAGAGCCGTATATCGTAGGCGGTCATACAGCCAGCGGCTACTGGGTAAATACAGGCCGTGAGACCACGGTGAAAGGTCTTTATGCAGCTGGTGATGTTGCAGGTGGATGTCCGCAGAAATATGTAACAGGAGCTCTTGCAGAAGGAAAGCTTGCAGCATTGGATATGGTGAAACAGTTTAAGGCCGGAACTTTGAAGGAAGCAGATATTCAGACTGAGACAGAGATTAAGGTTCAGGAAGGGGAAATTCTTTCTCAGTACGAAAAGTTCCGAAATGAAGACGCACCGGCATTTTCCGTGGAAGAGCTGGAAGAGGCTATGCAGAAAGTCATGGATGAATATGCGGGAGGAATTGCTTCTAATTATCAGTTTAATGAGAAGCAGCTTGCTCTTGCAGATGAAAAAATCCTTCAGCTTCAGGCTCTTGCCGAAAAAACAGCGGCAGCAGATATGCATGAGCTGATGTTTGCATACGAACTTCGTGAGCGTCTCATTGTGTGCCGTTCACTGATCGCTCATCTGAAAAACCGCAAAGAGACCAGATGGCATTCTTTTAACGAAAATCTGGATCATCCAGAAACAGATGAGAAATTTTATAAATATGTAAATTCGAAACTGGAAAACGGCGAGATCAGGATGATTTTTCGCGACATTGTAAAGGAGGACACATATGAGCATACGAATTGATCAGAAAAAATGTGTTGGCTGCAGAAAATGCAGTGAAGTATGTCCGGGAACCCTGATCGTCATGGAAGGCAAAAAAGCCGTGATGAAATATCCGAAAAACTGCTGGGGCTGCGTTTCCTGTGTAAAGGAATGTAAAGCCGGTGCCATCGACTTTTTCCTTGGTGCGGATATCGGTGGGAACGGAAGTATCATGAATGTAAAAAGCGAAGGAGATATCCTTCATTGGATCATTACAAAAACGGACGGTTCTACATCCGTGATCGATGTGGATCGACGGAATTCGAATAAATATTAGACCAGAAGATAAGTGCTGCCGGTTCTGGCGGCCGGAACAGGAGGATGAGATCAGATATGAGTGGATTATCACATTTGGATGAGCTGGAAGCAGAGGCAATTTATATCATCCGTGAAGTTGCAGCAGAGTGCGAGAAGCCGGTAATGCTTTATTCTATAGGAAAAGACAGTTCTGTAATGCTTCATCTTGCAATGAAGGCTTTTTATCCGGAGAAACCGCCATTTCCGTTTCTTCACGTAAATACAACATGGAAATTTAAAGAGATGATCGAGTTTCGTGACAAAACCGCGAAGGATCTGGGAATCGAAATGCTTGAGTACATTAATCAGGATGGTTTGAAGCAGGGTATCAATCCTTTTGACAGCGGTTCCGCATACACAGATATCATGAAAACGCAAGCACTGAAGCAGGCTCTTAAGAAATATGGTTTCACAGCTGCTTTTGGCGGCGGTCGTCGTGACGAGGAGAAAAGCCGTGCAAAAGAGCGTATCTTCTCCTTCCGTAATGCAGAGCAGGCCTGGGATCCGAAGAACCAGCGTCCGGAGATGTGGAAGCTTTATAATACGGAGATCAATAAGGGCGAAAGCATCCGTGTTTTCCCGATTTCCAACTGGACTGAGACTGATATCTGGCAGTACATTAAGAGAGAAAATATCCCGATCGTTCCGCTGTATTTTGCAAAAGAGCGTCCGGTTGTATACAGAGATGGCAACATTATCATGGTGGATGACGACAGAATGCGTCTGACCTCGGGTGAGGAGCCGCAGATGAAAAAGGTCCGTTTCCGTACTCTCGGATGCTATCCTCTGACAGGCGGTATCGAGTCTGATGCGGAGACACTGGACGAGATCATTGACGAGACCTTAAGCTCTGTGGAATCTGAGAGAACCACACGTGTTATTGATTCCGACGGCGGAGCTGCAAGTATGGAAAAAAGAAAGAGAGAGGGGTACTTCTAGGATGAGCGGATTACTGAAATTTATCACTTGCGGAAGTGTAGATGATGGAAAGTCTACACTGATCGGCCATATTCTTTATGATTCCAAGCTTTTATATGCAGACCAGGAAAAAGCCCTTCTTCTGGACAGCAAGGTGGGTTCCAGAGGTGGTGCCATTGATTATTCTCTTCTTCTGGATGGTCTGATGGCTGAGCGTGAGCAGGGTATCACCATTGATGTTGCATACCGTTATTTTACAACGGATAAGAGAAGTTTTATTGTTGCAGATACTCCTGGTCATGAGGAGTATACAAGAAACATGGCAGTTGGCGCTTCTTTTGCCCAGCTTTCCATTATTCTTGTGGACGCAAAACAGGGTGTTCTGGTGCAGACAAGACGTCATGCGCGTATCTGCGCTCTGATGGGTATCCATCATTTTGTATTTGCTGTTAATAAGATGGATCTTGTTGGTTACAGTGAGAGCCGTTTTAACGAGATCGTGAAGGATATCAATGAGCTTTCTGAGACTCTGGGTCTTCAGGATGTTGTGATCATTCCTGTCAGTGCTACAGAGGGTGATAACGTAACGAAGAAGTCTCCGAATATGCCGTGGTATACGGGCAAAGCTCTTCTGGATCATCTTGAGACTGTGGATGTTTCCGAGGCTGAGAATGTCAGCGAGTTTTATCTGCCTGTTCAGCGTGTTTCCCGTCCAAACCATGAATTTCGCGGTTTCCAGGGCCAGATCGAGAGTGGCCGGGTTCATGTAGGCGATATCATCACAACGCTCCCAAGCAACGAGACAGCGGCTGTTAAGACGATCCTGGTGGGCAGTGACGATCGTGAAGAGGCTGTTGCCGGTCAGGCTGTTACGATTCAGCTGGATAAAGAAGTGGATGTCAGCCGTGGTTGTGTTCTTACCAATAATAATGAGATTCCGGTTGCAAAGGGCTTTGAGGCTACGCTTCTATGGATGGATGATTCCAGGCTTGAAGTGGGCAAGGAGTATCTTGTGAAGCTTGGTACCAAGAAGATCGCAGGTGTGGTTAAGAGTATTGAGTTTAAGACGGATGTAAATACCGGGGAGCATCTGCATGCGGATACGATTGAGAAGAATGAGATCGCTCTTTGCAAAATCGGTCTTTCTGATAAGGTTGTGCTGGATGAGTTTAAGAGGAATAAGACTCTTGGTGAGCTGATCCTGATCGACCGTGTGAGTCATATGACTTCTGCATGTGGTGTTGTGGAATCGGTTGATACTGAGGGGGAGAAGCCTTATTTCCAGAAGGATGATGTGAAGGTTGGCGGTTATGTTTTTGAGGAGTTTTATTTTAACCTTGAGAATGCGCTGCTTTCCAAGGCGGATAAAGAGGTTAAGACTTATCATGTAGGGGATGTGGTGCCTGTTGAGGGTGACAGCTTTGAGTATCCGGGCTATTTTGATATTGTTTCTCTGGAGGATAGCGCGGCTGTTCTGATCCGTGATAAGAGGGTGCAGGATATTATTCCGCTGGATGAGTATGTGTTTATGGGGCTTCCTGTTGTGGATGAGAGAGGTTTTGCCCTGGAGATCCGCAGTAATGATGATTATCAGATGTTTTTGAGGGAGTTTGAGGCTGCTGATAATAAGTCGGAGTTTCATAATAAGTGGTTTAAGTTTGAGACTTACAGGAGGATTGTCTGCACGGATAATTTCTGGATGATCTGATGTTGGGTTACTTATAGTTTCTATAGTTATGTGTGTAAGAGGCTGCATGTGCGGCCTCTTTTCTTTGGGTGTTGCGGGATTTCGTGGTTTGACGGACGCCGAGGAGCTGGCATATGGGCGGGACAGGCTTCGTCGGTGGAAACTACTAAGACTCTGAAAGGTGGCTAAAAGCGTTTTCCAAAAGTCCGAACTCGCTGCGCTCAGACAGCGAACTTTTGAAAAACAACGCCACCTTCCAGAGCCTAAGTAGTTGTCACACCTCCTGCAGAGCGCCCCGCCCATATGCCAGCTCCTCGGCTGTGCACACAGGCCGGTTGCGGAAAGTGAACAGTTCGAGATAGTATTCAATGATGCATGGCAGTAGAGTGTCATATAGAAATTGTTCAGGAGGAATGTTGTATCTAAGAATCAGCTCGGCACAACGTTCCGGAATAATATCGGCTCAGACAGTAATCAGCTTGGCATAAGATTCCATAATAAAAGTCAGTCGCATTATATATCGAAGATGTAGCGCTTGTTCCGTGCCCAAGAGGGTGGGGGGCAGGGAAGCCCTCGGACTTCGGAACTCTGAGATGGACTTCCCCTGCGCTGTCCACACGGACAGCGTGTCGTGCGTAGCCACCTGTCTAAGGGGATAATATGATTGGTCAATCGCGCTAAGATAAAATTAATGTAAAAAAATGAAAAAAAGGTGTTGACAAAACTTATATCTTTCGGATATAATTAACCATGCGTTTCGGATGAAAACACAGAAGAAATGCACTCCAATTTAATAAGAAATTATAAGTTCGGAGTCTGGAGAAGTACTCAAGAGGCCGAAGAGGTGCCCCTGCTAAGGGTATAGGTCGCTAACGCGGCGCGAGGGTTCAAATCCCTCCTTCTCCGTTGTTTTTTTGGAAAAAATAAATTTTTCAAAAAAATGAAAAAACTTGTTGACAAACGCTTGCGGATGTGATAAAGTAAACAAGCTGTCAGCGAGACAGAGATTCATCAAAAAAGAGTTTGAAAAAAGTTGAAAAAAAGTACTTGACAAACGATTTGAGATGAGATAAAATAAACGAGCTGTCTGGGAAACAGACGCAACAAACCTTGATAACTAAACAGTGAAACACATACGATTCTCGAAAATTTCTTTACATTTAAAGAACGGTTTAAACAAACCAAAAGCAGTAAAAACGAGAGATAGCCAAACGGTTGTCTTGAGTAAATGAATCAAACATTTTATCAGAGAGTTTGATCCTGGCTCAGGATGAACGCTGGCGGCGTGCTTAACACATGCAAG
>ENA-ORTD01000092-ORTD01000092.1-human-gut-metagenome-genome-assembly--contig:-NODE-92-length-94781-cov-13.040739_pt1 | contig 94781 bp, 86 predicted proteins | sample MGYA00241907_ERZ509178 | MGnify/ENA primary metagenome ERZ509178 (study PRJEB26280, sample SAMEA2338793) | human gut metagenome | biome: human gut; feature: human-associated habitat; material: faeces...
TTGTTTTATAAAAGTTAAAATGCCGTATTTATGCGGCTTGTGGCGTTTCGCAAACACCTATAAATTTTTTAAAATTAAAAGGAGAAAAACGATGAGAAAAAAACAGTACGAAGAAAAAAGAGCAGAACTGATGAACGCAGCACAGGCTTTACTGGATCAAGGGAAAGCAGCAGAAGCAGAAACGAAAATGGACGAAGTGAAAGAACTCGATGACACATGGGATACGATTGCGCAAGCGCAGGCGAATTTTAACGCGTTAAATAAAGAACCGCAGGCGATGATCATGCTCGGAACACCAGGTGAAAAAATGAATTTCACAAACACAATAAAAGAACATGAAGAAAATATGTATGATACCGAGGAATACAGGAAAGCGTTTATGAATTATGTGACGAGAGGAATCGCGATCCCGGAGAAATTCACGAATGCGAATGCCAACACAAAAACGACAGACGTAGGCGCGGTTATTTCTCCGACGGTTATTAATCAGATTATTGAAAAAATGGAAACGATCGGCATGATCGTTCCGCTGGTAACAAAAACGGCATACCCAGCAGGGGCGACGATTCCGACGTCGAGTGTAAAACCGGTTGCAACTTGGGTTGCAGAAGGTGGAACATCGGACAAACAGAAGAAGACGACGGGGCAGATTGATATCAAGGGGTACAAATTAAGATGCGCGATTTCGATGACGCTTGAAACATCGGTGATGTCCTTGAAAGTCTTTGAAACGGTCTTTGTAAAAAGCGTATCAGAAGCGATGGTGAAAGCACAGGAGCAAGCGTTTATCACAGGAACGGGAACAGGTCAGCCGAAAGGCGTCTTAAAAGAGACGGTTGTAGCAGGTCAGAACGTGGACATTGATGCAAAAGCAGAGCCGGGATACAAAACGCTGATTGATGCAGAGGCGGCGCTTCCCCTTGCCTATGAAAATGGTACGGTTTGGAACATGACAAAGAAAACATTCATGAAATTCGCGGGAATGACCGACGCGAACGGACAACCGATTGCGAGAACGAATTACGGCATTAACGGAACGCCGGAAAGAACGTTATTGGGCAGAAGAGTTGTTTTGAATGAATATATGCCGAGCTTAGACGCATCATTGAAAGCAGATACGGTTGTAGCATTTTTGTTTGACTGGTCGGATTATATGTACAATACAAATTATGCGATGCATGTAAAAACTTACGAGGATGACGACACAGAAGACCAGATCACAAAAGCGGTTATGATTTGTGACGGAAAAGCGATTGATCTGAATTCGCTCGTGACTGTAACAAAAAAGTATTCGGCGTGATGGAAAATCACGTTATTTACAAAGAAAGAACCACAGCGGCAGAGTTGAAAAAGGCTGCAAAGCTGGCAGGGATAAAAAGATATAGCAGCATGACGAAAAACGAGCTTTTGGAGGCATTGAATGAATCGGGAAGTAAATGAGGATTTAATACAAAAACTAAAAGCAAGAGTGCGAGCGGTGTCAAAAGCGGCGGAGGATGAGATCGAGGATCTTGTCCTCTCGTGCAGAAAAGAGCTTGAACTGGCAGGAGTATACGGAGATGAATCAGACCCGACATACTATCAGGCGGTTGTACTGTATTGCAAAGGAAATTACGGATACGACGAAGACACAGACCGCTTCAGAACTGCATTCGGAGCGCTGCGGGACGCAATGAGTTTATCGGGCGACTACGGCAAGGAAAAAGGAGAATAAGGTGGACACGCTTGAATTAGTATGGGAGACAATTACGAAAGACAAAGATGGATTTCCGATATCTAAAAGCCAGAAATACGAGGTGTATTGCCAAGAGAAATCCGTGAAGAGACAAGAAGCTTATGAGTCCATGAGAGCGGGCGTGAAAGTAGAAGCGGTTTTTGAAATCCGACAGGAAGACTGGGAACAAACAAGACACACCGCAAACGGTAAAACGGAATACGCAAGGAAAGTAGAACACGACGGAAGAATTTACGAAATAAAGAGGACGTATAAGACGGGAAAAGCAAAGATGGAGGTAATTTGCGGGTAATGGGATTTCAGCCGATAGGATTTGATGAATTTGCAAGAGAGCTGGAAAAACTTGGGAACATTGACGAATACGCGCCGGAGCTTTTAAACGCGGCAGCGCCAACGCTCGAAAAAGAGTTAAAAAACCAAGTGTCAAAAGCGGCGAATAAAGGGTATGCGACGGGAGACTTGAAAGATAGTATCAAAGCGAAGAAACCGGGAAAAAACGTGTACGGTCATTATGTGATGGTAACAGCGGAAGGAAAAGACAAAAAAGGCGTTCGGAACAATGAAAAACTTGCGTACCTAAACTACGGAACACAGAAACAACAGGCTCGACCCGTCATATCACCCGCGATAAAATCATCCGAAAGCGATTGTTTAAAGATAATGCAACAGAAATTCAACGAGGTGACAAAGTGAGTGTAAATGAAAAAATAGAACAAGCGATCGGAGAGTTATTCAGCGGGAATGCGTGGCCGCTAAAATGCCCATACGATTCCGCACCGGATACCTATGCGATATACAACCCGGAAATAGAAGAACCGGGGTATTATGCAGACGATGTAGATGAAGACTGGGTGCAACACATGCAAATACATGTTTTTACGAAAGGGAATTATATAGGAATGCGAAAGGAAACTCGAAAAAAGCTAAGAGAGAACGGCTTTACCGTTACGGGAATTTACACAAACTACGAAAAAGAAACAGGCTACAATCATTTATGCATTGAATGCTATACGGAGGAAGAGTAATGGCATATGTAGGCTTGGCGCACCCGGTGATTGCGGTCTATGAGGAACGAGACGGAGTGGTGTCCTACAAAAACGGAACAAGATTCGGGAAAGCTGTAAAATATGAAATATCGCCGAATTATGAGGACGTAAGTGACTATCAAGACATAAACGAAACAGATCCGGCGGAAGAAATAAGAAGCGCGGACATAACGCTCGAAATAAGCGAAATGTCAGAACATTCAGAAGGGGTTATGTTCGGGTATGAAATCAATGCCGATGAAACGATAGCGAATCAAAACAATAGGGCAAGTCCGATCGGATTAGGGATCGTAACAAGAGAAGTAATCGCAGGAGCGACGAGTTACGTCGCATATTGGATACATAAAGTTTTATTCCGGGAAGAAGGACGGACCCATGAAACGAAGGGAGATGCAATCACATATATAACCCCAAGTGTAAAGGGAACGGCAATCCCGGATCATAACGGAAACTGGAGAACAAAGAAACGTTTTACAAGCAAAGCGGAAGCAGATGCTTGGATTGATGAAAAGGCAGGAATTTAGGAGGAAAAAATATGGCATACGTAGGATTAAGAAAACCGATTATTGCAGAAATAACAGGAGCGAAAGTATACGGAGAGCCGTTTGCATTTGGAAAGGCAATCGGGCTGCAGGTAACGCCGAACTACGCAGAAGGAAGTTTGAACGCGGACGACGCACAAGTGGAGTACGACAAAGAATTTAATTACGCAGAAGTAACATTGAATACGAGCACAATCCCGATCGAGGCGCACGAAAAAATGTTCGGCCACAAAGTAAATGAAGGAAAAACGGGCGCAACCTTTAATAAAGACGATCAGGCGAAATATGTCGGAATGGGTTGGATATCCGTGGAAAAGGTGGACGGTGTGAGAAAGTTTATTGGAAACGTACTGTATAAAGTAAAGTTTTCAGAACCGTCGGAGGATTACAGCACAAAAGGTGATTCAATCGAATACAAAACCCCGTCGATTACAGGTAGGGCGATTGCGAACGAGGACGGGAACTGGAAAGATTTCGAGGCGTTCGACGCAAGCGAGGATGCATTAAAATGGATCAACACAAAATTCGGAAAAGTAGAAGAATCGTAAGAAAAGAAGAGGAGTAGCAACATGTTTGAAAAGACAAATTACATTGAATTATCAGGAGACAAATATCCGATTAAGTGTGATATTCTCGTATTGGAAAGGATACAGGATAAATATGAAGACTTGTCGGAATTTGAAAACAGGCTAAACGGCTTTGCCCCAGCCGTGGATGAAAACGGGGAATATAAAAGAAATGAGGAAGGAAGACTCGTCGGATTTTACGGAGAACCAAAAATACAAACGCTGCGTGATGCGCTTGAATGGATGGTACAGGAAGGAATCGAGATCGAACGGGAAAACGGAAAAGAAATTCAGGAAGTCTCAGGAAAAACATTAATCAGGAAGGTGGATATGGCACCGAAGGAATTAGCGGAAATTTTACACGCGGAGTTTGCAAGGTGTTTTAGAAGAAAAAACCCGAAAACCACGCAGAGGGAGAAGAAGGGGAAAGAATAAACTTTGCGTGGGTTATATTTACGGGAATGCAGATCGGATACACCGAAAAAGAGATCGCCCACATGTATTTTGGAAAGTGGGCAGATCTCTTTAGAGAATTTAAGCGGATGCACAACTACAAAATGAAACGAATGATATTTGAAGAGGAGAAAAAAGTGGAATCCCTCATGGATTTATAAATAAAATTATGTTATCATAAATCCGTGAAGGAGGTGCAAGATGAAACAAAATAACCCTTATATCATTTTGGCGAAAGCAACAATAAGTTATATATGGGAAAATCACCCCTATATGTTGGCGTGTGTCATTTCGGGAATTATATCGGGAATATACATGGCGATAACAGAATCGGACGCAACAAAACTGATTAGCGGTATTATAATTGGTTTCTCTCCTATGATAATAAAGAAAATAGGAATTGCAATTTTAAGTTTAGATAGTTCGGAGCGGATAGATTTTTGGAAAGCAAAGATGTACCGGAGAGAAAAGTACAAGAACTATGTAAAAGAGTATGTGGAAAAATTAATGGAAGACCAGGATTAATAGAATAAAAGAAGAGTTTTCGAGGCAAAAGGGACACTTATCTTTGGGTAAGTGTCCCTCTTGTATCTGCAAGGAGGTGAGAAAAACGGCAAAGAAGAGCATCGGAGCATATATTACACTGGATGGAGAAAAAGAATTCAGAACCGCAACATCTGCGTGCAATAAAAGTGTTGCGGCTTTAAAGTCGGAAATGAAACTAGCAGAAGCGCAAACGGTAGGAAATGCGAACACGCTTGACACGCTGAAAAAGAAACATGATATTTTATCGCGGACACTGGACGAACATGTAAAGAAAGAAGAAACCGTTAAAAAAGGGCTAAAAAATTCGGAAGAACAGTATGAAAAAGTCGGGAACAAATTAGCCGAATACAAAAGTAAGTTACAGCAGACAAAAAGCGCGTTGGAAGAGCTGGAAAACTCGTCAGAGACAACAGAAGAAGCGTTGCAAGAACAACGAGAACTAGTAGAAGGCTTAGAAAAAATCGTAAGCAAAGGCGAAGAAACGTATCGGAGAGCCGGAAATCGTGTGAGTGACTGGAAAAAGCAGCTAAACAACGCGGAAGCACAGACGATCCGAGCGACAAAAGCGCTGAATGAAAACGATACATATCTGAAAGAGGCAGAAAAAAGCTGGAAAGGATGCGCAAAAAGCATTGATGAATTCGGGAATGAAACAGACGATACGGTTAATCAAATAACGAAATTAGGAACGATTTTAAAAACGAATCTAAAAAACACAGTTGTTGATATAGGGAAAGACGCGTTTACAAGCGCAATACAAGGAACACTCGAACTGGAAGAAGCGCAGAACCGTTTACAGGCAAGTACCGGAGCAACGGCGGAAGAAACGAAAGCATACAAAGAGGAAATGCAGGAAGTCTATTCTGCGGGATACGGGGAATCAATCAGCGACGTAGCAGACGCGATGGCTCTCGTGAAACAATACACAAACGAAACAGATCCGTCAAAGCTAAAAGAGATGACAGAAAGCGGAATGGCTTTAGAAGAAGTATTCGGAATGGATTTGAGCGAATCGATCCGAGGAGCGGACGCACTCATGGACAACATGGGATTAACGGCAGAGCAGGCGTTTGATTATATTACAAAAGGCGCGCAGAACGGTTTGGACAAGTCCGGGGAACTGACGGACAACTTAGCGGAGTATAGTCAATTATGGGGACAAGCCGGATTTTCGGCAGAGGAAATGTTTTCGATCTTACAAAATGGGTTAGATTCTGGCGCATACAATCTGGACAAAGTAAACGACTTCGTAAAGGAGTTCGGAAACAGCTTAGCAGACGGAAGAATCGAAAAAAATATCAATTCATTTTCAGGGAATACAAAAATATTATTTGAACAGTGGAAAAACGGAGAGGCTTCTACAAAACAAGTTTTCCAGTCTGTGATATCTGACCTGTCAAACATGGAGAACAAACAACAGGCGCTTACCATCGCAAGCAATACATGGAGCGCTTTGGGAGAAGATAACGCAATGAAAGTTATCACATCTTTGAACAAGGTGAACAACACATACAAAGATGTGAACGGAACGATGCAGGAAATCAAAGATATCCGATACGATAGTGTTACGAATCAGTGGAAGATGTTAGGAAGGACGTTCCAAACGGACGTGATGACGCCGATATTAGAAAAGTTCTTACCAGTAGCGGAAAAAGGAATGGAAATTCTAAGAGAGAATATCGGTGGCGTGACGATAGCGGCAAAAGCATTGACTCCGGTGATCGCCGGAATGTTTGTCGTAAAAAAGGGGAATGAATTTGTAAAACTTTTAGACGATACACAAAAAGGGATCAAAGGCGGGATCAAATGGCTTGGAGCGCATACAGTAGCAAAAACAGCGGCGACGGCAGCAGAAAACGCATCGACGGCGGCGACAACGGCAAACACAGCAGCAACAGCAGCGGGAACGGCGGCGACAACTGCAAATACAGCGGCAACCGGAGCGGCAACTGCGGCGCAGGGAGCTTTTAACGCTGTGCTTTCGGCGAATCCGATCGCACTTGTTGTACTGGGGATAGCGGCCACGACAACAGCGGTCGCGGCTCTTTCGTCGGGTCTGCGAGAAGCGAAAGAAGAAACGAGCGAACTCGCAAAAGAAGCGGACAAGAATATAGAGAAACTAAAAGAGACGTCGAATGCGTTAGAAGAAACAACTAACAGCGCAAAAGATTCCGTGCAGACAGTAGAAGCGCAGAAGAAGGTTGCCGACGAACTAATCACAAAACTGTATTCATTAGAATCCCAAACGGGAAAAACAAAGAGTGAAATCGCACAGATGAACGCGATCACGAGTCAATTAAATACGATGTTTCCAGAACTGTCACTGTCAGTTGATGAAAATACAGGCGAACTAAACAGAAATGAAGAACAGGTGCGAAGATCGGCAGACGCAGCGCTAGAACTGGCAAAAGCTTCGGCGGCACAAGAAAAAATGATAGAAATATCAGAAAAACTTGTAGATGCAGACATAGCAAGATACGAAGCAGAACAAAATCTGACAGATATCGATAATGAATTAAAAAAACTTGAACAGGATCGACAAGACCTTTTAAACGGAAACTATGAAACCGTTGAAAAAGGAACAGAAAAACAGATCAAATTCAACGGAGAGCTGACGGATTATTATACAGCACTGTCCGATGTAAGCGAAGCAGAGGCGGAGCTAAAAGAAAGACAAAAAGAACAGACAGAAGCACTTGGAGAGCTGAACGAAAAATACAATGAAGCAAACGACAAGTATCAAAGCGCTTACGAGTATATGCAGAAAAATACGGAGGAGGCAGAACGAAACACACAGGCAACCGACGACAACACGGCAGCGAAACAGGCGAATGCAGATGCGGAAACAAAAAAACAGGAAGCGTCAAAAGCAAGCATCGAGCAAGCCGGGGAAGAACTGGCGGCATATCAGGGATTGTCAGCGGCACAACAACAACTCGCGACAGATGTAACGAACAGCGTGTTAACAATGCAAGAAAGCGTACAAAGCGCACTGTCCTCACAGATGGACATGTTCGAGGCGTTCGACGGCGGCGCAGAAATATCTACGCAACAGCTTTTATCGAACATGCAAAGCCAAGTAGACGGCGTGACGCAATGGGAGCAGAACCTTTCTACGCTTGCAAACAAAGGAATCAATGAGGGAATCTTACAAAAACTTGCAGAGATGGGTCCACAGGGATCGGGATATGTCGCTGCATTCGCATCCATGACTGATGAAGAGCTTGCGAAAGCGAATGACCTTTGGAGTCAGAGTGTTGACATAAAAGGCATGACCGATCAGTGGGGACAGCAGTTACTCGAGAGTGGAGCGGCAAATATAGCCGGAGGAATGGAAAACTTAGCCCCGATCATGCAGCAAAGCGGAGCGAACACGGTTGCGGGCCTCGTGAAAGGAATGCAAGACGCTCAAGCGGCAGCGGAAGCGCAAGGAAATGATTTAGGGGTGAAAGTGATCGAATCCGTAGACAGCGGACTCGGCGTACACTCCCCGTCCACAAAAACAACACAATCGGGAATTTATGTGGATCAAGGGCTTGCGATTGGGATGAATTTAGGGAAAGCAACTGTGATGATTGCAAGCACGGGAGTTGCAATGACGATCATAAATCAGCTAAACTCTATGCTGACAGTAACACAATTTGCAAATATAGGTTCAAGAATCACGGAAGGACTTGCGCTTGGAATACAACAGGGAAAATCACAAGTGATATATGCAGTAACGGAAGCGGCAGGGGCGGCCATCAGGGCGGCAAACGAAAAACTTGAAATACATTCGCCGTCTCACGTGTTCAGACGCATGGGAAACAACACGATGGACTCTTACGGACTGGGCGTGAAAGATCGCGCGGAATCTGTAAAAAACTCTGTTATGGAGTCACTGAATTTTAGCGACATAAACGGGAAAATCGATACAAAAGCAGGCAGAGCCGGAATTAAAGAACAAAATATCTTTCGGGATACAATACTGGAAGGAATGAGCAAAATGAAATTGGTAGCATATATAGGAGACAGAGAAGTAACAAGAACACTGTCTGACTTGGGGGTGATGTTCCGTGCTCGTGTATAAAAGCGGAAGTACGGGGGAAGAAATAAATCTTTCGGACAATCGGATCAAAACGCAGATCAAAAAAGCGGGACTATACGATTACGAGTGGGAGTTAGACGAAAGCGAATTAAAAATAGGAAGCAAAATAAACGGTTTCGGGAAAAAGGCCAAAAGGTACGAAATAACATTGGACTTTCGGGGAAACAAGGAAGAACGAGCCGAGTCGGCAGAGAGGCTGCATCAAACCACAGAAAGAGATATACAGGCAGAATCCCCGGGAAAGCTATACTTTAAAGGGGAATACATCGAATGCTATATAGTAGGAACAAAATACGAAGAGTGCAATTTAGCACGAACCGTAAGGAAAAAAATGGATGTGTACGCACCGTATCCGTTTTGGATTACGGAAAATCCGTACACATTTCACAGTTACGGTGTATCGTCCTCAGACAATAAACGCTACCCCGGGCGATACCCATACCGATACGCGAATGGAATGAATAACACATACATCCAAAATCCTCATTTTGCAGATGCAAATTTCACGCTTGTAATTTACGGACCGGTCGCAAACCCTCAAGTCATCATCGGAGATAAAAGTTATTTAGTCAACATTGTTTTAGAGCAGGGAGAACGGCTAGAAATAGACAGCCGCACAAGAACCGTTACAAAAATATCGAAAAACGGCGAACAAGTCAATGCGTTTCACAATCGGGAAAAAGGAAAGACATTTTTCAAGAAGATCCCACCCGGACGGCAAAAAGTTGTATGGTCAGGCAAATTTGACTGGGATCTCGTAATTTACGAAGAAAGGAGCGAACCAAGATGGAGCGGGTGGAAGCAGCGCTAAACGGGAATACGCAGAATTTACCGGGAATCGGAGAAAATCGCTATCAAGGAAAGCTAAATGCACCAACAACGAAAGCGAAAGAAGCGGTTTACCCGGTAATGATTACTGCGACCGGGGATAATGGCGGGGCAACGGAAGAGACACGAGACTTAATCGTGCGAAATGCAGACTTATTTCCGCTGGAATTTACCATCGCCCGAGAAAACGGGGAAGAGCTGGGATTTTTAGATCAGAGCGTTGCGATCGACATGGATCTCGGAGATACGGACGACTTTGAAATCCGCCTGCCACAGGAAGAGTGGACAAAAGAGTGGTACTGGTACAAGAATCGCATTTTTGTACCGGGAACAGAATATGGGGGAATTCTAAACAGTCTTGAAGTGATGACTAAAACGCAAGAAATTGTGTGGTGCGGCACAACGTGGAGAGGACTGTTAAAGCAAAAAATTGTAGAACCGCCGGAGGGAAAAGACCATCTGACAGTGAGCGGAGATTTAAACGATATCTTAAGAGAACTCATCAAAGACCGATTCGACGGTCTTTTTTTTGTACCAGAAGAAAAGACAGGGATCACCGTCACAGGCTGGCAGATTGACCGCTACGCCACGTTATACGATGCAGTCGATAAAATGTTAAGCGCTCAAGGATATCGCCTACAGATCAGCTACATTGAACCGGAAAATCTTGATTACGGATATGTTTCTATCAGAGCTGTACAGGTTAAAGACTATTCAGAAACGCTAGAATACTCACAAGACGGAGAGGTACAGTTTACCGTAAAAGATTACAGAGGCGGTGTCAATCACTTAATCTGTGCCGGAAAAGGACAAAATGAAGAAAGGATCGTCCTGCATTTATACGTTCAAAAAGACGGAAGTATCGGAAAGACTCCGTATTATACAGGTCTTGAAGAAAATGAAGCGGTTTATGAGTTTTCAAGTGCGGACAAAGAAAAACTGGAAGAGGATGGAATGAAGCGTCTAAAAGAACTGCAAAACTATAAAAGCATCGACGTCAACGTGGATGGGATTGACTTGGAAATCGGCGATATTGTCGGCGGATATGAAGAAATTACAGGGACGAGACTACAAAAGCCGATCGTCAGGAAAATCATAAAAACAAAAAACGGAAAAACAACAACAGAATATAAAGTAAAAGGAGATGACTAGATGGGAGAACTGAAAGGAATTACAATCAATACCGACCCGGCGGCGGAAGCACATATTTACGCGGAAGACGACGCAGCGATCTATCAGAGCATTGTCGGATCAGACGGGGTCATGATGATTGGCCAGCAATGTGAAAGCCAGGTAATCAGTAACAACAAAGTACGAGTAAAAGACGGAGTTATCGTAGTAGGCGGACATTTCGCCCGCATCCCGTACGGAGATTATATTGACTGTGAGATTGCCAACGGACAATCCGGCAGAAACCGAAACGACATCATCATAGCAAAATTCGTCACCACGGGAACAGGCGGCATCGACACCTATACATTAGAGGTCAAACAGGGCGCATCCACAACCGGGTCGGCAACGGATCCGGCGCTGACGCAGAATAATCTTTACGAATCGGGAAAAATCAGAGAAATACCGCTATATCGTGTAAAAATAGAAGGATTAAGCATCACAAAAGTAGAAAAGATGTTCAATGTTGTACCGACAATCCCTATGTTAAATACATATTTGTCGGAGTTATCATCTAATTTTACAAAAATGAAAAATTACATCGTCGAAGAAGGTAGCAACTCCAACGGTAAATATCGCAAATGGAGCGATGGAACTCTCGAAATGTGGTTCAATTCGCCGTTTACGTGCGCGATCGGAACAAAGGCCGGTAGCATTTACACAAGCGGACAATTTACATTAAACTTCCCGGTTGCATCAAAAACAAAATGTAATATCGTGCTCACAATAGGAGCTGGCGGTGCGATATGGGGCAAGGTGTACGGATCTGCAAATGGCTATAAATCAAGCTTTTCGTATCATTTGCTTGCTGCTACGGTATGGAACACAGCAAGTTTTGATTTATCTTACTATGCTCGAGGTACCTGGAAGTGATTAGATCTATCCGACTTCCCACTCCGCATCGATAAAAAGATAATTATTTGTAGCTTTTGGGATGCAGACAAACAGATTACCGTTTTCCTTCGCTAAAGATGTACAAGCGACTGGGTTTTTATACGTTCCGTCTGATGCCACTACATTTACAACAGTGTTATTTAATGGGCGATACTGTGACGGTATCGAAAAAACATTGTCGTACACGTTGTTTGCGACTATTGTGGCAGTTGTATAGATTTCCATGTTTAGATGCACCGTTTTACCGATTTTATACGAGTTGTTTGTTATGGTCTTCCACACTCCGACCTTTATTCCTAGATCGGTCGGTGTGAGCATCTTTTTATCATGATACGCTTGTAATTGTAACAAATATGTATTATTCAAACAGATCAAAGAAAGGAGAATAAAATGGCTATACAAAAAGTAGAATACTACCTTAACGGGCAAGTACACCAGATCCCGCTCGACAGCGGGAGAACTTACAGAAAAAAGATCAACGCCCCCGGGAAAACATCGTGGAGTGAAAAAGATCATAAATACGAGACTCAGTTAAAAATCACAGATGTAGCCGGAATGTGACGACAATTAACAAAGACGATCCGACATTCGGAGACAAAATGATGCTGCGCGTAAAAGAAACGGAAGCACCGGTTATTACGATTACATCACCGGCACAAGGCGCATACCTCGGAAGCAACAGTGTGAAGGTGGAATTTACCGTAACAGATGCAGAATCAGGAGTAAACGAAAATAGTATCTCCGTAAAAATTGACTCCGGTGCAGAAATCAAAGAGGGCATTACAAAAGTACCGATCGAAAACGGATACAAATGCAGCTACACGGCGACAATACAAAACGGAGCACACACAGTCAAAGTGAATGCATCAGATAACGACGACAACGCGGCGATCGAAAAGACAGCATCATTTACAGTGGATACGATCGCGCCGACATTAAATATCATGAGTCCGCCGGAAACATTAATCACAAATGAAAAACAGATCACCGTGTCCGGTAAAGCGAGTCCAGACTGCAGGGTGACAATTAAAGTGGGAAACACGGATCAGGGAGCAGTAACGCTTGACGGTACAGGACAATTTAATAAACAGGTATCATTGTCACCGGGCGAAAACGTAATCTTAATCACAGCGACAAGCTTAGCTGGAAAAGTAACTACGGTTACAAGAGAGGTAACGTACGACCCGGAAGCTCCGGTGGTAATCAGCATCGAAATCACACCGAACCCGGTTGGAACAGGCGAAGAAATCACAATCACTGTCGAGGCGACAGATGAGTAGGAAGGAGGCTGCCGGACTTGATACAGGTTACAGATATCAGAATCGAACCGAATCCGGCAGCAGCCGGAGGAGAACTTGAAATCGAAATCACGATAGAAGAGACGTACGGCAATGCAAAACGATACCCGGGAAAGTACCCGTACAGATACGCCGGGATCGCGCAAGCGGAAGGCCGAAAATATCCATATAAATACCCGAGAAAATAAAGGAGAAAACGCATGAAAAAAATAGTATTTAACGACAGCAGACAAATTGAAGTACAGTCCATCGCAGAATCAGACGGCGTGTTACATATTAGAATGATCCTTGTAACGTCAGAATCATTAAAGGCGCTTTTTGGCGACATGTTCGCGACGCAAAGGATGACTTACTTTGAAAACCAACAACAGATAGCCGTTTATGAAAATTATACGCAGTTTCAGTATATCAAAGAGGAAACCGGCGGAGTGTTTGAGGTGGAAATGCGACAAACAGAAGCGGACACAGACGAACGACTTGAAAGCCTGGAAGAAACGACGAGGCAGCAGGCAGAAGAGCTGAAAAAAGTGAAAGAAGAGATTGAAAGCGGAGTCCCGGGGGTTGACCCGGATCTAATGAACGCAAGCTTTGTTGTTGCGAAATATAATGCGCAGACATTGCCGGATGATAAAGCGCTGGAAGCAAAAGCTATATACGAAAAATTTGACGAACTTGTAAAAGCGGGATACACAGCAAAAACAAAAGGGTTTAAATTTACACACGAAAACATCCTTTATAAAACGGCACAAGACAATTTGACATTCCAAGCGCAGTATACTCCGGGAACAGGAACGGAAAGCCTTTATACGAGAATTGATGAGGCGCATGAAGGAACGAAAGAAGATCCTATCCCATACTATGTAAATATGGAGGTTTTTAAGGACAAATACTACACGGAGGATGGAATCATTTATAAATGCACGAGAGACAGCGGGCAGGCATTACATAACAAAGCAAGCGAACTTGTCGGACATTATTTTGAAGTAGCGCAATAGGAGGGAAAACACATATGGAAATCAGAGCAAGACCGTAACAGGTCTTTATTTTTATGCATAAAACAAAACAGGAGGATAGACCGATGTATATTACAGCAGACGTGATCATAACCGCGGCGGCGCTGATCGGCGCGCTCGGCGTAATCGGAGGAACAATGGTCGCAATATACAAATTTTATCAAAAACCGGCAAAACTGGAAAAAAAACTAGGGAACTTACAAAAAACACATGAGGAAGATATAAGAAAAATAAATGAAGAACAGTGCATCGCAACTTATGGATTGTTGGCATGTCTGAAAGGCTTAAAAGAACAGGGGTGTAATGGTCCGGTGACAGAAGCAATCAATAAAATTGAAAAGCACCTGAATAAACAGGCGCATGATATGGAGGTATGAACATGAACATGGAACTTTTAATGCAGTATGTAACATTTGCACTGATGGCGGTCGGTGTACTGGCATTTTTGACAGCTCTGATTACACAAGTAATTAAAGAGATGCCCGGACTAATAAACATCCAAACAAATGTAGTTGCGTTTGCAACTGCGTTAATCTTAACCGTGCTGGCGGTAGTAATCGCATGCATCTACAATAACATCACATTACTTTGGTACTATATCGTAGCGGCGGTAATTGCATCATTTATTGTGTATTTAGTGGCTACCGGAGGTTGGGAACGCGTTGCGGAGATTTGGAGACGGACACGATGGGAAGAGATCGAGCCGGACGAAGACGTGGATGAAAAAGAATAAAGAATAGAAAAGAACAAAAGAAATCTGAGGGCGAGTAACACCGTCCTCTTTTTATAAACAAAATTCAACGGAAAGGATTGGAATTATGCTAGTAGAAATTAAAAGAATCAGTAAAATAGAAACGACGGTAGTAAGCAGTTTGGATGTGGCGGAGACTTTTGGAAAAAGACATGATAATGTTCTTAAAGATATTAGAGAACTTGATTGCAGTGACGAGTTTCGACTCCTAAATTTTGAGGAGTCCACCTATTTAAACTCTCAAAATAAAAAACAACCGATGTATTACATGACAAGAGATGGATTCGCCATATTAGTAATGGGATATAATGGCGAAAAAGCCATGAGGTTTAAAGAAGCATACATCAAACAGTTTAACGCGATGGAAAAAGCACTGCGGGGGAAACTGATTGAGCGGGAAAAGGGAATTGCAGTTAGGCAGTCACTCACAAAGGCGTTGCAACAGTCTACTGAAAACGAGCGAATGCACGGACATGCTTATTCTACATACACAAATTGCATTTACAAAGTGCTGTTTGGAAAAAACGCGAATCAATTAAGAGAAGAACGAGGAGCGGACAGAAATAGAAGTTTAAGAGATTATTTTACAGAGGAAGAACTAAACGCAATACAAACAATGGAACGTCTTGTAAGCAGTCTCATAGATTGCGGCTGGGGATACGATAAAATAAAAGAGTTTATTGAGAAAAACAATACAGCGATACAGATAGCAGCGTAGAAAGCCGGTTTTATATAAAACAATAAAAACAAAGGAAAAGTCGAAAAACTGTTGACATACGTGTTGATACGTGTTAAAATAAAACCATGAAAGGAGGGCACAATGAAGACGTCAGAACTTGTAAAAATACTAAAAAAGAATGGTTGCGTCTTTGTTGAACATGGTAAGGAACACGACAAATGGCACAGCAATAAAACGGGGAAGGATATAAGAATTCCAAGACACGGAAGCAAAGAAATCCCCACCGGAACGGCAAACAGAATTTTAAAGGATGCGGGGTTGAAATAACCCCTATCCATTCGTAAATATAAAGGAGGTCAACAGGATGGCAAAATATGTATATCCGGCAATTTTTACACCGGAGGAAGAAGGCGGTTATTCCGTACTTTTTCCAGATTTAGAAGGATGTTATACTTGCGGAGATGATTTACAAGATGCGCTTGAGATGGCGGAGGACGTACTCGCGTTTTACCTCTATGACGAGGAAACGGCGGGTAATGTAATACCGGAAGCGTCTAAAGTCGAGAAAGTAAAAGTGAAAGACGGGGAATTTGTGAATTATATCGCATGTGATACAATCGAATATGCAAAAATGCATAATAACAAAGCGGTAAAGAAAACATTAACGATTCCAGAATGGTTGAATGAAGCGGCAACAAGGGCGGGGGTAAATTTTTCACAGGTGCTTCAGGAAGCCTTGATGGAAAAAATGAAATAGTATACGCAGCAGAAGAGAGCTTGGAAGCAGGCTCTCTTTTTAATTCCATAGGTAGGATGGAAAAATTTTGAAAAACCTCTTGACTTTTGCCTAGACATATATTATATTATGCCTAGGCATAAAAGAGAGGTGAAGAATATGTCGCCGAGAACAGGAAGACCGATTGTAGGAAAAGAACCAAAGAATAAACAAATCGCATTAAGGGCAACAGAAACAACTGTGAGAAAATTTCAAGAATGTTCAGAGATTACTGGAAAAACAAAAACAGATTTGCTTGAAGAAATGGTAAATGACCTACACGAAAGTCTGAAAAAAGAAAAATAAGAAACGCCCGACCAACCTACCAAGTCAACGAGCGTTTCTGCCAAGAAGTTTCCTTCTGTAAATATTATAATGCAGAACGGAACTTCTTTCAAGAACGAAATTGAAAGGAGTTTTTATTAGTTATTATGAACGATTTAATGAACAAAGTTGCGCAGACACCTATTGAAATAGCATTAGGTATTGATGAAAACGGAATGACAACAGCAAGAAAATTATATGAATTTCTTGGAATGGATTCAAGAAACTATTCACGATGGGCGAGAAATAATATTATAGAGAATGAATTTGCTGAAGAAGGTGTTGATTATTGGGCGTTCGTCGTAAATGACGAACGGAATTATAATCCGAAACCAACGCAAGATTACAAACTATCTGCTAGTTTTGCAAAGAAACTATCTATGATGGCTAGGAGCGAGAAAGGCGAACAAGCTCGACAATATTTTGTACGTGTCGAAGATGGAATGAAAGAGGTTGCTCTTCGGCTTCAGAATATGTCTCCAGAACTTCAAGCTATCATCATGCATGACAAGAAGATTCAGCAAGTAGAAAGTAAAGTGGAATCTGTTAATCAGGATTTGCAGGATTTTAAGATGGACATGCCGATTTTAGGAATTGAAATTGATAAAATTACAGTTGCTGTTAAGAAGAAAGGCGTTAAATGTCTTGGAGGTAAAGAGAGTAGTGCTTATAAAAATAAAACTTTACGCGGAAAGGTGTATCATGACATTTATAGAGAACTGAAAAGGCAATTTGGAATCAGTACATATAAAGCAATTAAAAGAAATCAATGCGACTTAGCCGTAGAAGCGATTGAACATTATGAACTTCCATATATTTTAAAGGAGCAGATTCAAGACAGTAATGCACAGATGAATATGGAGGGTGTAAAATGAATTTAGAATTCAAACCGACTGGAATTACTGAAATACTGGATCAGCAGGATAAAACACCATTTCATCAATCACATGGAGTGGACGAGTTGTTGAGAATGTTTCCTGAAGAAACCACGCGGAACATGGCATATTATTTTTTTACATTAGGGTATATGGAAGGAAAACAGGCAACGAATTAAATACGATAATCAGAACATCTATCAGAAACGGTAGGTGTTCTTTTTATACACAAAATTATTTTTGCTGACGCGAGCGGCGGAAGAAAGGAGAAAGGATGGCAAAGACAGTATTTATCGGAGTAGGACACGGAGGATCTGATCCGGGGGCATGTGCAAACAATCTGATCGAAAGAGACGTCAACCTTGTAATGGCGATGGCGTGTTACAATGTTTTGACTAAACATGGAGTAAACGCAATTTTGTCAAGGTGGTCAAACACGGAATCTGACACCATTTACGAAGAGGTGCAGGAAGAGAACGCGGTGAGACCTGACGTTGCTTTTGAGATACACAACAATGCCGGTGGCGGAGATGGTTCTGAATTTTATTATTATTCCAGCGATCCGAACGGAAAACGATTGGCGGAACTGTGCAAAAAGCATACAGAGGCGATCGGACAAAACAACCGGAAGGTTATAGCTGGAGATCAATTTATCTGGATCAACTCCACGGCGGCCACGGCGGTGCTATGCGAGGGATTCTTTTTGGACAATGCAGCGGATAAGCAGATTGCGGATACTGTAGCGGAGCAGGAAAAGTTCGGGAAAGCCTATGCAAAAGCTATTTTGGAGTATTTGGGAATAGCATACAAAGAGCCGTCTGGAAATTCCGGTGGTTCTAATAGCGGCAGCGGCGGGGATCTGATGCGCGTGCAGGTTGGGGCATTTCGCGACCGGAAGAACGCGGAAAATCTGGTCAAAGAGTTAAAAGCGAAAGGATACAATGCTTTTATTAAGTGATAAAAATATCCCCCGAAGCAACTGCTCCGGGGAGAATATTGTATCATCTTATCATTATTTAATTAGTTGCATCTTCTACGGGCGAGTTCTTCTGTTCCTATATCGGTTAGCGTTCCTGTTACTTCCTTATACGGCATAGTATATCTTTGAGAGAGATAGCGCATAGATGCGGCCAGTTCTCCGTCGGGACCTCCGAATTGACTGATGATGATCTTTGCAATTTTAGGATTGGTTTGTGTGATTTTTACCGGATATTGAAGACGTTTTTCATAATTCCACATAAATCAGCATCCTCCTTCCTGCCATGGCCACGGTTCATTGATCCAGTTCCATCGTTCGGCACAGGAATAATCGGCTGTGTCGACAGTCAGTGGTCCGTAGGCAGAAGCATATTGTTTTAAAGCGTCGTTGCGGTGGGCGCTCATTTCATGAAAATACGCAAGCGCTTCGCTGTCGCAAGGATGCGTATCGAGATAAAGTTTTACTTCGTCAACAGCAAAACTAACCTGGTTGATATGCTCCATAAGCTGGTTTCGGTTCATAGAACGATGCATATTTTTCATTGAAGCGTTATTTAAAGAACAGTCTTGAGTATTATTATTTGTGACAGAACAGTTTGAGTTAGAATAAGGATAGTTTTTCATCGGCAGCAGGCTCCTTTCCCTGAGAATGGTTTATTTAATTCCTCAAAGATCGTTCCGTTTTTAAGAGCGCGGCACGGTTCATAAATGTTCTGCCATTTTTGCCATGGAACATATGCCATTGCAATCGGCATATTTGCAGGGAAAAAGTCCCGGGTATTCGGACATCCGTTCATAGGAACTGTTTCGTGACACGGGCAGGAGGTGTCGGGCATTGTACGGCGCATATAACGCATCTGATTATTTGTTTGACAAGTTGCCATTGGCGGTATCTCCTTTTGTTGTAAATTCATTATTATAATATGAACGACTTACGTTTTTGCGAATGATATATGGAAAAATCCTTTACAACTGCCATTAAATTATATATAATAGGTAAGTCATCGGGGTGTGGCTCAGTTTGGTTAGAGCGCACGGCTGGGGGCCGTGAGGTCGCAGGTTCGAATCCTGTCACCCCGACTGATCTATTGCGGCGGCGAGCCGAAGTTCGGGCTTGCCCGAGATTTTGGCGGACGCTTGCGATTTCGGAGCGTGCTTTTTGGCACTTCCGGTGATTGCAGAAGTATATTTTTGTTTTGAAGAAGATATCATATACGAGAGATCAATGAGGGATCAGATCAGGTAAATGGCTTACCGGAAACTGATTCCTTATCTATTATTTCGGATATTATGGAAAGGAAGAAGAAAAATGTGTGGTTTTGCAGGTTTTGTCGGTAAAGTAGAAGATCGGGAAACTGTTCTTGTAAATATGATGGATACAATCATACACAGAGGACCGGACAGTGCAGGGAAATATGTTGATGAGGATGCGGCTCTTGGATTTCGGCGTTTGAGCATTATCGACCTGTCTTCAGTCGGAGATCAGCCCCTTTATAATGAAGATAAAAGCATGGTGCTTGTTTTCAATGGGGAAATCTATAACTATCAGGAACTGCGAAAAGAATTGATCGAGGCTGGACATGTATTTGTCTCTAATACAGATTCGGAAACTCTGATACACGGATATGAGCAGTGGGGAGAGAAACTTGTCGATCGTCTCCGGGGAATGTACGCGTTTGTGATTTGGGATACAAAGAAAAAAAGACTTTTCGGTGCAAGGGATATTTTTGGAATCAAGCCTTTTTACTATGCGCAGATGAATCAGACCTTTTTGTTTGCGTCTGAGATCAAAGCATTTATGGAACATCCGAAATTTGATAAGATTTTTAATGAAGATGCTTTGGGAAATTATCTTTCCTTTCAGTTCGTACCGACTAACGAAACCTTTTTCAAAGGAGTATTTTGTCTTCAGCCCGGTCATTACTTTATTTATGAAGATGGGAAAATGGAAATATCGCGGTATTTTGAACCGAATTTTACAGGAAAATATGAAAAAACATTCGATGAAGCTGCGGCTGAAGTGGAAAAAGTCATGAAGGAGTCGGTAGAGAAGCATAAGATTAGCGATGTGGAGGTTGCGTCTTATTTATCAAGCGGAGTGGATTCCAGTTACCTGACTTATCTGGGACAAGTCGATCATACGTTTACAGTCGGATTTGACGAGGGAGAATACAGTGAGATTCAGGATGCAAAAGATTTTGCCGAAAGTATTCATATGAAGAATGATGCGAAGGTGATCACGCCGGATGAATACTGGGACAGTCTTTCGGATATTCAATATTATATGGATGAGCCTGTGGCGGATCCTGCGGCGGTTGCACTGTATTTTTTGAGTAAAGAAGCGGCAAAGAAAGTAAAAGTTGTGCTTTCGGGTGAAGGATCGGATGAATTGTTCGGAGGATATAATATTTACTGTGAACCTCTTGAACATACTGCTTTTAATAAAATCCCGATGCCGATCCGGCGCTTTATGGGAAAATTTGCAGAATACTGTCTGCCGAGGGGGATGAAAGGCCGTGGATTTCTTATGCGTCATGGAAAGACGCTGGAAGAACGGTATTTTGCCAATGCTACGAATATATTTACAGAGCGTGAGGCTGCTAAAATTTTGAAAAAGGGATGCAGACCGGGAATTCAGGATGTGACAAAACCTTTGTATAACCGGGTGAAAGATAAGGATGCGGTGACAAAAATGCAGTATGTGGACTTGCATCTTTGGCTTGTTCACGATATCCTTATGAAAGGGGATAAGATGGGCATGGCGAATTCTTTGGAAGTCAGAGTGCCGTTTCTTGACCGGAATGTTCTGGAACTTGCGGAAAGCCTTCCTCTTCAATATAAAGTGCAGGCACCGCGCACGAAAGTTGCTCTCCGGGCAGCGGCGGAACGCAGTATCAGAAACAAGACGGCAGAGAAAAAGAAACTTGGTTTTCCGATCCCGATTCGGGTTTGGCTGAAAGAGGAAAAATATTATAATCGTGTGAGAGCGATGTTTGCATCTTCTATGGCGAAAAAATTCTTTAATACCGATCTGCTTATGAAGATGCTGGAAGATCACAGAGACGGAAAGAATACGAATGAAAAAACAGATGACAGCCGCAAAATCTGGACGGTATATATTTTCCTTGTATGGTATGACCGCTTTTTTGAACATGGGAAACCGGTGCATCCTTCCATGACAGCAGGTAAATAAGATTGATGATGGGTGTGATGATATGAGAAGCAGGACTGTGCGTCCGATCAAGAGACGCGAACAGGGCAGGAAAAATGTAAAGAAGCAAAAGAAAAGAAACCTCGGAGATACGATGCCGATGCGTCCCGTCAGAGAAGATGTGTACGATACGGCGCCGATGCGTCCGATGAATATCAGAAGCGGGTATGAGGGATACCGCAGAACGATTGACCGTAGGCGTGAAGTGATACGGACGGAGCGTCCGGTTTCTGGACGTGTGAATTCCCGCAAAGGGAAAAAGGAACGTACGTCAGGCAGAACTCGTTATGAAAACAGAAATAGTTTATCGGCGCTGATCGCAAGACAAAGAAGTGCAGCGGGAAAAGAACAATATTTTGACTATGACCTTCTTTTTGTGATTATTTTTCTGATGTGTTTTGGTCTTGTTATGCTTTATAGTGTCAGTTTCTATGAAGCGCAGGCTGATTTCGGAAATGACATGTACTATTTTTCAAAACAGGCGTTGATCGGTGTGGGCGGATTTATCGGCATGTATCTTGTGTCAAAGTTAGATTATCATCTGTATGGAGCGTTTGCATTTGAAATCTATGTAATTTCGATGTTTTTGATGGCGCTTGTACAGACTCCGCTTGGCGTGACTGTCAATGGCGCGAGACGTTGGATCGGACTTCCCGGCAACCTTTCGCTGCAGCCTGCCGAGATTACAAAAATAGCAGTGATTCTATTTATATCTTATGAGTTATGCCGTCTTGGGAAAAGGGCATATTCGCCGAAAGGAATTGCACAGATACTTGCATTTGGCGCAGTGGCATCGGCAGGCGTTTTGTTTTTGACAGATAACCTGAGTACGGCGATCATCGTGGCGGGGATTACATGTATTTTGATTTTTGTAAGCCATCCGAAGACGAAGCCGTTTCTTGTAATAATCGGGATCGGGATTGCGGTAGCGGCAGTCGGGATCGCAATTCTTTCGGTAACTGTGGCGAACAGTGATAATTTCCGTCTCCAGCGAGTGATCTCGTGGCTGAACCCGGAAGCTACGGCCGATACGGGAAGTTTTCAGGTCATGCAGGGACTTTATGCGATCGGAAGCGGAGGACTGTTCGGAAAAGGACTGGGAAACAGTACACAGAAATTGGGCGTGATTCCCGAAGCGCAAAATGACATGATCCTTGTCGTTATTTGTGAGGAGCTTGGCGTATTTGGCGCGGTTGTTATTTTGGTCCTGTTTGCATTGTTGTTATACAGACTGATCTTTATTGCGAAAAATGCGCCCGATCTTTTCGGTTCGCTGATCGCGACTGGGATATTTGCGCATATCGCATTACAGGTTATTTTGAACATTGCTGTCGTGACGGGACTTCTTCCGACAACGGGTATTACGTTGCCTTTTATCAGTTACGGCGGAACTGCAATCGTATTTTTGATGGCGGAAATGGGAATTGCGCTTGGAATTTCACGGAAAATAAGATTAGAATAGAAAAAGCTTCCTTTCTTATGAGATGTGTGATATATTTATATGTGGTATTAAAAACTACATACAATAGAAGCGTAAAATATATTTTGCGTTTCAGGAGGAAGTGTTATGGATTATAAAATTGTTTTGGATAGTTGCGGAGAATTGACATATAAGATGAAGGAGAGCGGGATTTACCATACGGCGGTTTTGAGTATGCTCGTTGACGGAGATACGATCTTGGATGATGAAAGTTTTGACCGGAAAGATTTTCTGAAAAGAGTAGCGGTGAGTCCGGAATGTCCGAAGTCTTCCTGTCCTTCGCCGGATGCATATATGGAACTTTACGGCGGAGCGGAGAAGAGGGTTTATGTGGTGACCTTGTCAGCGGAATTAAGCGGATCGTATAATAGCGCTCAGCTTGGAAAAGAGCTGTGGAAGGAAGAAAACGAAGACGGGGATAAACAAATCTATGTATTTAATTCGCGTTCGGCATCGGTAGGTGAAAGTTTGATCGCATTGAAAATACAAGAGTGTGAAGAAAAAGGGTATTCTTTTGAAGAAGTGATAGAGCATGTGGAAGCATATATCGAAGAACAGCACACATATTTTGTTCTTGAAAATCTGGATACACTTCGGAAGAACGGAAGGCTTACAGGAATTAAGTCGTTGATGGCAAGCGCTCTTAATATCAAACCGGTGATGGGGTCAACTCCGGAGGGAACGATTTGTCAGCTTGGTCAGGCGAGAGGAGTTAAGAAAGCGATTGCGAAGATGGCAGAGCATATTGTGGCAGATGGCAAAAATACAGAGAATAAAGTGTTGGCGATCGCTCACTGCAACTGCCCGGAAAGAGCAAGAGAGATAGAGCGTATGATTCTCGATAAGATAAAAGTAAAAGACAGTTTTATAGTAGAGACAGGCGGAATCAGCACAATGTATGCAAATGACGGTGGAATAATAGTTGTACTGTAGAAGTGTTTGTGATAAAATGTCCTCATGCGTAGTATCTTATCTGAAAGGAGTAATACGGGATGAGTCAGGAAAAGGTTGACCGTTATAAACAGGAAAAAGTAAACAGAAAACAGATCATGCGTAAGCAGAAGCTGATGAATAATATGCGTAAAGGGGTGCTTGTGGTGGTAGCTCTGGCATTGATCGGATGGCTTGGTTATTCTGCTTATGATATCTATGAGTCGGGAAAAGAGAGAACTGTCTCAGAGGTGAATTATGACGCCGTATCTGATTATTTGAACGGACTGAATGCAGAAGGTTCTGCTGAGTAAATGGTGTGGTGTGGGGAGTGAGCGCCGAATTTGAAGAGCGCACACCCTTGCACCCAAATTTTTTTTAAAACTTTAAAGTGAATAAATTCATTAAAAACACAACATGTAGGGTATTTGGAACATCAATGCCATACATGTTCTTTTTTTGCGAAAAATCCTGTTTTTTGATTCGTTTTTAGCCGAAAAAAGGACACAAAAAAATCTCAAAAAAGGGTTGAAAAAGGGGGAGTGGTGGTTTAGAATGGAGTCAAGTGGTAAAGAGTGGAGGCTAGTGGAGTAAAGTAGGGGCGATGTGGAGCTCACATTAAGAGAAAGGATTCCAGATGTTATTAGGAGAGTTTAACCATAGTATTGATGAAAAGGGAAGACTCATCATTCCGGCAAAACTGCGGGATGATCTTGGTGACAGTTTCGTTATTTGTAACGGACTGGAAGGCTGCCTCTTTGTTTACTCTCAGGAAGAATGGAATAAATTCGTTGCTGAACTTGAGACTTTGCCACGCATGAGTAAGGATGCCAGAATTTTCAAGCGTTATTTTTTCGGAAGCGCTTCGGAGGGCAGTTTCGACAAGCAGGGGAGAGTTCTTGTCCCGCCGTCGCTCCGCAAAGCAGCCGGATTAGAAAAAGATGTAGTCTTAGTGGGAGTTCAGGATCGCATCGAGATATGGGATAAGGCTCTTTGGGAGGAACGCAGTCAGATCAGCGAGGAAGATCTGGACGCGATTGCAGAGCGTATGGAATCCATAGGAATTCGTATTTGATAAGGAGAAGACAATGGCATTTGAACATGTGTCTGTTCTACTGAACGAAACAGTAGACGGGTTGAACGTCAAACCGGATGGGGTTTATGTAGACGCTACGCTTGGCGGAGGCGGACATGCCTATGAAGTGTGCAGAAGGCTTGGCAGTAAGGGGAGATTTATAGGAATAGATCAGGATGCCGATGCAATTAAAGCAGCGGGAGAACGCCTGAAAGGCTTCGGGGAGAAGGTTACGATAATTCGGAGCAATTATCGTGATATGAAGCCGCAGCTCCAGAATATAGGTGTTGACAAAGTAGATGGTATTGTGATCGATCTGGGAGTTTCATCATACCAGCTTGATACCGCCGAACGCGGATTTTCTTATCGGGTGGATGCGCCGCTTGATATGAGAATGGATCAGAGACAGAAAATGACGGCGAGAGACATTGTCAACGAATACAGTGAGTCGGAACTTTACCGTGTGATCCGCGACTATGGGGAAGATAAATTTGCTAAGAATATTGCAAAGCATATTGTGGCGGAGCGTAGGAAAAATCCGATTGAAACAACGGGACAACTGAATGAAATTATCAGTCATGCGATACCGATGAAGTTTCGTAAGACGTCAGGTCATCCGTCGAAAAGGACATTTCAGGCGATTCGGATCGAGTTGAATCACGAACTGGATGTTTTGAGGGAGTCGTTGGATGACATGATCGAGATGCTGAATCCGGGTGGAAGGATATGCATTATTACATTTCATTCGTTAGAAGACCGCATTGTGAAAAGTGCATTTAGGAAAAACGAAAATCCATGCACTTGTCCGAGTCATTTTCCTGTATGTGTCTGTGGGAAGATTTCAAAAGGGAAAGTGATCACGAGAAAACCAATTTTGCCGTCGGAGGCAGAAACGGAATCAAACAGCCGTTCAAAAAGTGCGAAACTCAGAATATTTGAACGGGCATAAATTGGGAGTGTATCATTATAGAAACGAATTTCCGAGGGGAGGGGAGAACCCTTAGGAAAATACAAAAAAGGAAGGGGCATTTGTCATGGCAGCAAACTATCGTACATCCAAATACAGAACGACAAGTCTAAGTGAAAGAGACAAAAGTGGATTTTATGTATATGGAAATACTGTACGTCAGGCAGAAACTCTTCCGAGAAAAACGAAGAGTCCGTATTCGCAGCAGAGGGAGCAGACGAAACGGACAAGCAGCCGGGTTGTTAAGAACCGAAACCGCGCGATGAGTATTAGTCCGGCTTATGCTGTATTTCTTACGGCAGCGGCAGTCTGTGCGGTATTGATTTGCGTTTTATACTTAAATCTTCAGTCGGAGGTCGTAAGCAGATCGGAAAATGTTACGGCAATGCAGGAACAACTTGCAGATCTGACGGAGGCAAATAATACTGCATATAATTCGGCGGCAGACTCGGTGAATCTCGAGACGGTGCGGGACAGAGCGATGAATGAAATGGGGATGGTTTATGCTGCTCAGGGAACAATCGTAGAATACGATAGTCCGGAAGGGGATTATGTAAAGCAGTATAACGATATTCCGGAAAGCGGTGTGCTCGCAAAGTCCAGCGATGTATTAAAGTAAGGAAAAAATTATGGCTGTAAAGAAAAGAAAAAAGAGTAGATTTGAATTTTTGACAAGAAAATTCCCGCTCAGAATGCAACGGAAGCTGGTAATGCTATTTATGGCAGTAGTACTGGCTTTTGTTGTTCTTATAGGAAGAATAACCTATATAAATGTAACGAAGGGAAGCAAATATACAAAAGTTGTTTTAGATCAGCAAAACTATGACAGCAGGGTGATCGCTTTTAAAAGGGGCGATATTGTCGATCGTAACGGAACAAAGATGGCGACAAGTGAGCGCGTATATAACGTGATCCTTGACGTGGCGGTTATGATGGACAAAAAGGAGTATATCGAACCGACAAAGGAAGTATTGAAAGAATGTTTCGATGTAGAGGGGGACGTTGTTGATAAATTGATCGAAGAGTCTCCGGACAGTCGTTATGAAGTGCTTGTGTCAGATGTGGATTATGCGACTGCTCAGAAGTTTAAGAAGATTGATGAAGATGATAAAAAATATCCGAATGTGAAAGGAATCTGGCTGGAAGAAGACTATTTGAGGAGTTATCCATATGGTTCTATGGCGAGTGATGTGCTTGGATTTGTATATGGAGGAAATCAAGGGGCGCTTGGAATCGAAAGCGCGTATAATTCAATTCTCAACGGAACGGATGGAAGAGAGTATGGGTATTTTGACTCCGATTCTTCGGTAGAGCGTACTGTCAAACCTGCGAAGAACGGAAATACGGTCGTGTCTACCATTGATGTGACATTGCAAAATATTGTGGAAAAATGCATTTTAGAGTTTAACAGTGCGCATGCCGCAGATGGAAATCCCGGCAGTAAAAACACAGCCGTTATCATTATGAATCCGAACACAGGAGAAATACTGGCGGAAGCATCGTACCCTAATTTTGATTTGAATGATCCGAGAAATCTATCTTTGCTTTATACAAAAGAGCAGTGGGATGCGATGAGTGAAGAAGATCAGGTCGAAGCGATGAATGATCTTTGGAGAAATTTCTGCGTAAGTGACGCTTATGAGCCGGGGTCTACTGCGAAACCGTTTACTGTGGCGGCCGGCTTGGAAACAGGAACATTGACCGGAAACGAAAGCTATTACTGCGGAGGTTCTAAAGACGTTCTCGGAACGAAGATCAGCTGTCACTATAAGTCGGGACACGGACAGGAAACGATACAGGATGCCATTGCAAATTCATGTAATGTAGCTCTTATGGATATGGCAGCGGTGATCGGTCCGGAAAATTTTACAAAATATCAGCATATTTTTGGGTTTGGAGAGTATACAGGGATTGATCTTCCGGGAGAGGCGGAAACGTCAGGACTGCTTTATACGGCGGATACGATGGGAGAGATCGATCTGGCTACCAATTCATTCGGACAGAATTTTAATGTAACGATGACACAGATGGTTTCTGCATTTTCTTCTCTTGTGAACGGAGGATATTATTATGAACCCCATGTTGTAAAACAGATTCAGGATGAAGACGGCAATGTAATAGAGACGAAAGATCCGGTTCTTTTGAGAAAGACAGTGTCTTCCGAAACGTCTAAGATGTTGAGACAGTATTTGAAAGCGACGATGGATTACGGAACAGGAACGAGGGCAAAGGTGGAAGGGTATGATATCGGCGCTAAAACGGGAACAGCGGAAAAACTTCCGAGGGGAAACGGAAAGTATCTGTTATCTTATATCGGTTATGCGCCGCAGAACAATCCGGAAGTCGTAGTTTATGTTGTGATCGATGAGCCTAATACGGCTGTACAGGATGACAGCTCCCTTGTTCTGGGATTAAGTCAGAAGATCATGTCTGAGGCATTCCCGTATCTTGGCATTACGACTATTGCACAAAGCGGGCAAAACGCTCAGGCGCAAGGTCAGAATTTCGGCAATACAGAATATACGGATTATGATGAAAATTATGAGGATACATACGGAAATGCAGACGGATCGTATGTGGATGAAAACTATACACCTGATTTAGATGATTGGGCGTCGTCTGACGTTTCAGAGTAGAGGAATAACCCTGCAGAAGATATAATAAACTGTAAAAATATCTTCTGTGGGGATTTTTTGTTATGAGAAACAAAATAGAGGAAAGAATAAAAAATAAAACTTATAATAAGAGAAAAGTACTTGTCGTTTTTTTATGTGCGGCTTTCGTGCTTTTTTGTCTGATAGGCAGACTTGTTTATCTTATGATATTTGATGCGGAGTATTATCAGAACATGGCGGAGGAACTGCATGAAAGGGAGAGGGAGATCAAAGCGGCCAGAGGGGAGATCGTAGACAGAAACGGAGTTGTTCTTGCGACAAACAGGACGGTGTGTACGATTTCGGTTATTCACAGTCAGATAAAAGATCCGCAGCAGACGGCAGACATGCTCAGTAAAGAGTTGGAACTTGACAGGGAGGATGTTTTGAAAAAGGTAGAGAAAGTATCTTCTATGGAAAAAATAAAGACGAATGTTGACAAAAAGACAGGCGACCGTATCCGTGAGTATAATCTGCCGGGAGTAAAAGTGGATGAAGATTTCAAAAGATACTACCCATATGACCGGCTTGCGTCAAGAGTGCTTGGATTTACAGGGAGCGACAATCAGGGGATCATCGGTCTTGAGGTGAAATATGAAGACGTATTAAAAGGAACAAATGGGAAGATACTGACGGTTACAGATGCCAGAGGAATAGAGTTGGAAGGGGTTGCGGAGGACCGGATTGAACCGGTTGCCGGAAATACATTAAAAACAAGTCTTGATTACAATATCCAGTCGTATTGTGAGCAGGCGGCCGAAAAGGTGCTGGAGGAAAAGCAGGCAGAAGGGGTATCGGTCTTGCTGATGAATCCGCAGAACGGAGAAATTTATGCTATGGTAAATGTGCCTGAATTTAATTTGAATGAACCTTATCGTTTGAATGACAAAACGGAAGATCAGATGACAGATGAAGAACGTCAGAACAGACTGAATCAGATGTGGAGAAACCGCTGCATTAACGATACGTATGAGCCGGGATCTACTTTTAAGATCATTACGTCGGCGGCTTGTCTTGAAGAAGGCGTCGTCTCTTTAGACGATACTTTCTCCTGCCCGGGGTATCGGATCGTAGAAGACAGGAAAATCCGGTGTCATAAAGTAGGAGGGCATGGAACGGAAACTTTTGTGCAAGGGATTGAAAATTCGTGTAATCCGGTATTTATGGATATCGGACTTAGACTGGGATCAGAGAGGTTTTGCGACTATTTTGAACAGTTTGGTCTGATGAGCCTGACGAACATCGATCTTCCCGGAGAAGCGGGGACGATTATGCATAAAAGAGAAGATATTAAAGCGGTAGAACTGGCCACAATGACGTTTGGTCAATCATTTCAGATTACGCCGATCCAGATGGCGGTGACGGTCAGTTCGATGGTAAATGGCGGCAGGCGTGTAACGCCGCATCTTGGCGTGTCGGTCTTAGATAAGAAAGGGAAAACGGTCAAGACGTTTAAGTATGGGGAAAAAGAAGGGATTGTTTCGGAGAAAACATCGGAGACAATGCAAGAACTTCTGGAGAAAGTTGTTTCCGAAGGATCGGGAAAAAACGCGTATCTTGAAGGATATTCTATCGGGGGAAAGACGGCGACGTCTCAAACGCTTCCAAGAAGCGCCGGAAAATATATTTCTTCGTTTATAGGATTTGCTCCGGCGGACGATCCTCAGATTCTCGGAATGGTCATCATCCATGATCCTCAGGGAATTTATTACGGCGGAACGATCGCTGCCCCGGTGCTTCGGGACATATATGATAATGTGCTCCCCTATCTCGGGATTGAAAAAAAGTAATGGATGGTTTATACTTTATGAGATAAAAGAGATGAAGAGGTGGATTTATGAGTAGTCATGTAGTGATTCCGGTTCTTGCGGCATTTGCGGTAAGTCTTGTGCTCGGACCGATTGTGATTCCTTTTTTGCGGAAACTGAAAATGAAGCAGACGGAGCGTGTAGAAGGCGTTCAGTCTCATTTGAAAAAAGCGGGAACTCCGACGATGGGCGGCATTATTATTCTTGCGGCTGTTATTGTGACATCCCTGTTCTATGTGAAAGATTATCCGAAGATCATTCCGGTTTTATTCCTTACAGTGGCGTTTGGTTTGATCGGATTTCTTGATGATTATCTTAAAGTTGTGTTGAAACGTTCGGATGGACTGATGCCGATGCAGAAAATGGCTCTGCAGATTATTGTAACGGCTGTGTTTGCATTCTATCTCGTGAAAGTGGCGGATATTCCGCTTACGATGCTTGTGCCGTTCTCTAACGGATATTATCTTGATATCGGCTGGATGGCAGTTCCGCTTTTGTTTGTGGCAGTGATCGGAACAGTCAACGGAACAAACTTTACAGATGGACTGGATGGCCTTGCTTCCAGTGTGACCGTTCTTGTCGCAACATTTTTTACAGTTGTGGCGATCGGAACGAAAAGCGGGATCGAACCTGTCACCTGTGCTGTAGTCGGGGCGCTGCTTGGATTTTTACTGTTTAACGTATATCCGGCAAGTGTGTTTATGGGAGATACAGGGTCTTTGGCTCTTGGAGGATTTGTGGCAGGCACGGCTTATATGATGCAGATGCCTTTGTTTATCCTGATCGTTGGAATTATTTACCTTGTGGAAGTGGCTTCGGTCATGATTCAGGTTACTTATTTTAAGAAAACAGGCGGAAAGAGGTTTTTTAAAATGGCGCCGATCCACCATCATTTTGAATTATGCGGATGGTCTGAAACGAGAGTGGTAGCTGTATTTTCTATCATAACGGCGTTGCTTTGCCTCATTGCGCTGATGGGGGTATAAAAATGGATATAAGAGGAAAAAAAGTGCTCGTCTTCGGTTCGGGTATCAGTGGAGAAGGATCATGCAGGCTTTTGCTCGAAAAAGGCGCGGAGGTTGTTTTGTATGATGGAAATGAAAAACTGTGCGCCGATGAGATTGAAGCTAAAATTTTAGAAACTAAAAAAGAAAACGGGCAATTCAGTATAGTGCTCGGAACATTTCCGGAAGAGATTATAGAAGAGCTTTCATTTGTAGTGATGAGTCCGGGAGTGCCGACGGATCTTCCGATCGTTGAAAAAATGCGTGAAAAGAGCATCCCGATCTGGGGAGAGATCGAACTTGCATATGTGTTTGGAAAAGGAGACGTTCTTGCAATTACAGGAACAAACGGGAAAACGACGACGACAGCCCTTTTGGGACAGATCATGCAGGACTATAAAGAACATGCTTATATTGTAGGAAATATAGGAACTCCGTATACAAGCGTTGCACAAGAAACGACGGACGACGCGGTAATTGTAGCGGAAATAAGCAGTTTCCAGCTTGAGACAATACATACATTTCATCCGAAAGTAAGCGCGATTTTGAATATTACTCCCGATCATTTGAATCGTCATCATACAATGGAGGCATATATCGAAGCGAAAGAGCGTATTGCTGAAAATCAGACAAAAGCAGATGTGTGCGTATTGAATTATGAGGATGATGAACTTCAGAAATTCGGAGAAAAAACGGCAGCGCAAGTTCTATATTTCAGCAGTGCGCGTAAACTGGAAAAAGGGATATATCTTGATGGAACAAAAATCATTTGCGCGGCAGATGTTCCGGTCGAGCTTTGCGATGTCAGTGAACTGAAGATTCTCGGAACACACAATTATGAAAATGTGATGGCTGCTTCTGCAATGGCGTATGCATATGGTGTTCCGATCGAGGTGATCCGCAAAAATCTTCTGACATTTCCCGGAGTGGAACATCGAATTGAGTTTGTGGCAGAAAAAAGAGGTGTCCTTTATTATAATGACTCGAAAGGAACAAATCCGGACGCAGCGATCAAAGGGATTCAGGCCATGAACCGTCCTACCATACTGATCGGGGGAGGTTACGACAAAGATTCCGAATATGATGAGTGGATCAAGGCGTTTGACGGGAAAGTGAGAAAACTTGTTCTGCTTGGCGCAACGAGAGAGAAGATCGCGCAAAGCGCTCATGCAAACGGATTTGACGATATTATTATGGCAGATACCTTTGAGGAGGCGTTTGAACAGTGCGTGAAATATGCGAAGCCGGGCGATGCGGTGCTTTTATCGCCGGCGTGTGCAAGCTGGGGGATGTTTAAAAATTATGAAGAACGTGGAGATAAATTCAAAGAACTTGTAGACCAACTATAAGGAGTGGAGCTGATTGACGCGTTCTGAAAAGAAAAAACGATATGACGGGATGCTTATATTTGTTGTATTGCTTCTTGTTGCCGCAGGGCTTGTGATATTGTACAGCACAAGCGCTTACAATGGGCAGGTGAAATTTCACGATCCGTTTCATTATTTGAAAAAGCAGGGGTTTGCGACACTGCTAGGACTGTTTGGTATGGCGCTTATCGCCCGCGTTGATTATCATAAATGGGTTCCGCTGGCGATTCCCGCATATGTGACGTCGATCATTCTGTCTGTGGCTGTTATATTTTTCGGGGATGAATACAACGGGTCCAAAAGATGGTTGTCTTTGGGCCCGATTTCTTTTCAGCCTTCAGAGTTTGCAAAAGTAGCCGTTATTTTTTTCCTTGCATGCCTTGTGAGCAGAAATGTACAGCGGATGAAACGTTTTCGCACAATGATACTTATGATGATTCCGGTTTTGCCGATCGTAGGTCTGGTCGGAGCAAGTAATTTAAGCACTGCGATCATCATTCTCGGAATTGCGGTTGTTCTGATTTTTGTAGCGGATCCGAAATACGTCCGTTTTATATTGATGGGAAGTATCGGCGTAGGATTTATGACGGTTTTTCTGGCGATGGAAAGTTATCGATTGGAACGCCTGGCAATCTGGAGACATCCGGAGCAATATGAAAAAGGGTATCAGACGCTGCAGGGACTATATGCAATCGGCAGCGGAGGTCTGTTCGGAAGGGGATTAGGCAACAGTGTACAAAAACTCGGATTTCTTCCAGAGGCTCAAAATGATATGATTTTTTCTATTATCTGTGAAGAATTGGGATTGATCGGAGCAGGATTTATCATTCTTTTATTTTTGATTCTTATTTGGCGTTTTTTTGTGATTTCAACAAAAGCGTCGGATCTGCTTGGCGCTTTGATAGCGGCAGGGGCAATGGCGCATATGATGATCCAGGTTATATTAAACATCGCGGTAGTTACAAATTCAATTCCAAACACAGGGATTACGCTTCCGTTTATCAGTTACGGAGGTACATCGGTTGTATTTCTTCTGTTGGAGATGGGACTTGTGCTTAGCGTATCGAATTACGAAGGTTTACGGTATGGAGGTTCAGAATAGATGAAGAGAAAAAAACACAAAAAGAGAAAGGTGTGGCCGATTATTTTAGTTGTGCTTACTGTCTTGATCGTTATGGCAGCTGCGGCGGTATTTCTATTTCGCACAAGGTCATATAAAGTGGAAGGAAATTCTTATTACGGAGAGAGAACGATCACAACATGGATTGAGAATGATCCGCTTTCGGTAAATTCTCTGTATGTTCTGTATAAATATAATTTTACCGATGCCGATCTTCCGTCAGGAGTAGAAAGTCTGAGTATTTCACTGAAAGATCCGTGGACGGTGAAGGTGAAAGTGAAAGAAAAAGAAATGGCCGGATATGTAGATTATGACGGTGCATATCTTTATTTTGACAGAACCGGAACGGCAGTATTGCGGACAAAAAAAATAATCGAAGGTGTTCCTCATATCGAAGGTCTTATGTTTGATTCGGCAAAAGCTAAAATAGGGAAAAAACTTCCGGTGGAAGATGACAGTATTTTTGAAAAAATTGTAGAAGTTTCAAAAAATTTAAAAAAATACAATCTCACACCTGACAGGATGGGGTGTACAGATGGAGGCGTACAGATATATTTTGAAATTGTACAGGTCAGCCTTGGAAACGGGAATTATGAAGAAAAGCTTAGACAGGTAGAACCGATTCTTAAAAAACTGACTGAATTATATCCCGGAAAGGCGGGCGTGCTGCATTTAGAGAATTACGATGCCGAATCGGAGTCGATTCCGTTTGTTCCGGCGGCATAGCGGCGGCGGATCATCTGTAAAAGTGTAATAATTCAGAAAAATAGCAAAAAATCTATTGATTATTTGCTAAAAAGACTTTATTATATACTTATTGAATTCTATCGTTCAATATTAAGGGATGTATAAGAAATTAGTAAGACGACGAAGGAGGAAGTACTCTTGTTAGAAATTAAAACCAACGAATCAGAAGCGGCCGCAAGAATTATTGTAGTCGGAGTCGGTGGAGGCGGAAACAACGCAGTAAACCGGATGATTGACGAACAGATCGCGGGCGTGGAATTTATCGCAGTGAATACAGATAAGCAGGCACTGCAGCTTTGTAAAGCACCGACATTAATGCAGATCGGTGAGAAGCTTACAAAAGGGCTCGGCGCAGGGGCACAGCCGGAAGTAGGAGAAAAAGCGGCAGAGGAAAGTTCAGAAGAGATCTCGGCAGCGCTCAAAGGTGCGGACATGGTGTTCGTAACATGCGGTATGGGCGGCGGAACGGGTACAGGTGCTGCACCTGTTATTGCACGTATTGCAAAAGAGCAGGGAGCTCTTACAGTCGGAGTTGTCACAAAACCTTTCCGTTTTGAGTCGAAAACAAGAATGCAGAATGCATTGAGCGGAATTGATAAATTAAAAGAAAATGTAGATACGATTATCGTAATTCCGAATGACAAGCTTCTTGAGGTTGTTGACAGACGCACAACAATGCCGGAAGCTCTTAAGAAAGCTGATGAAGTTCTTCAGCAGGGTATTCAAGGTATCACAGATTTGATCAATGTTCCGTCACTGATCAACCTTGACTTTGCGGATATTCAGACAGTTATGAAGGATAAAGGCATTGCTCATATCGGTATCGGTGCAGGACGCGGAGACGATAAGGCTCTTGAGGCGGTAAAAGAAGCTGTTGCGAGTCCGCTGCTTGAGACGACGATTCAGGGTGCGTCGAATGTTATCGTTAACGTATCGGGAGATATTACTCTTATGGATGCTTCTGATGCGGCTGATTATGTACAGGAACTTGCAGGAGAAGGCGCAAGTATTATTTTCGGTGCTATGTATGATGACGCGAAGTCAGATGAATGTACGATCACTGTTATTGCGACCGGGTTACATAATGTAGGCGGAAGCGCATCAAAATTAAAGGCGAGATTGGAAGGACAGCAGAAAGTCGGATCGATCCTTCCGTCCGGTGAATCGACAGTAAGAAGTCGTCTTGACAATGATGGAAGCAGAGTATCTGCGGCCAGACCACAGACATCTGCCAGACCGCAGGGAGGTACGATGCCGACTTTACAGCCGCGTACGCCATCCAGTACGGTGAAAGAGCAGTCTATTAAGATTCCGGATTTCTTTAAGAAATAAGCGAATCGGTATAATAATATAGAATTTTAAGACAGAATGGAATTTCATGTAAGAGTTCCATTCTGTTTTTTTGTTTTTTGTCGAAATATATTTACAGATACATGTCAATATATGACAAAATTTTCCTGTTTCTAAATATATAATAGATTCCGCACTACATAATTACGGAAGAGAAAGAAGGTGGACTATGTACTATGAATTATACATAGATGTATTTTTTTTAGAAAATTTTATGTTAGACAGTCTGCTTTTAATGGCTGTAAACCGTGTTATGCAGTATAGGAATTCTTATGCGCGGATGCTTGCAGGAGGGGCAGCAGGCAGTTTTTTGACTTGTGTTGTGATAGCGCTTCCGCTTATGCCGGCGATAAAAACACTTCTGTTTGGCGTTGGGATTAATAGTGTGATGATATTTGCGGGACTTGGCGGAGATGTTTTGAAAAAGGGTAGAAAACAAAGTAAAAAAGAACTGGCTGCCTGGTTTTTGAGGACGCTGATCGTTCTGTATGCAGCGGCAGTTGTCTTCGGAGGGGCTGCGAATCTGTTTCGTCCGTATATGAAATTTGCCGGAGTGTTTTACGCAGTATTTGCAGTCGGATACTTTGCATTTACGGGAATGTGGAAGTTTATATCGCGCATAAGACAGAATACGAAAAATCTTCCGGAAGTAACATTGTATACAAGTCTTGGGGTAAAGAAAGTGATCGGTCTTATAGATACGGGAAATGAGCTCCGCGATTTTGCGTCTGATGATCCGGTCAATATTATTGATCCGCGATTGGCAGAGTCTATTACGACACATCCGGAATGGGAAAAAGGCTTTCATATGATTCCGTACAGCAGCATCGGGGGAGATGGAGTGATGAAGGTGTTTCGGATTGAAAAAATGTGTATTCACATGGATGAAGACATATGGATAGAAAATCCGCTTCTCGGGATGAGTGAAAGAACTCTTTCGGAAAAAGAACGATATGAAATGATCCTGAATCCGGGGATCTTTTTATAAGCGGGAGTTAAAAAATATGGATTAATATCTTTGACAGTTTATATTTACTGCCGCTTAAAATTACTAAAACAGGGGAATATAGGAGGATATGACATGATGATGAAAGTAGCTGTTCCGCAGCGGTTTAAGTTAAGAGTAGTACCTGATGTGAAAACCTTGATTTTCGGGAGCGGGAGAGAGGTGCATTATATAGGAGGAACGGAAGTTCTTCCGCCGCCTCTTGAGGGGATGAGAGAAAGCGAGATGATTAACCGGCTCGGAACAGAGTATGCAGAGGATGCAAAAAAAGTATTAATAGAACACAATCTCCGGCTTGTTGTATACATTGCGAAAAAATTTGACAATACAGGCGTAGGCGTTGAAGATTTGATTTCGATCGGAACGATCGGTTTGATCAAAGCAATCAATACGTTTAATCCGACAAAAAAGATCAAACTTGCAACATACGCATCCCGATGTATTGAAAATGAAATTTTAATGTACTTAAGGCGTAATAGCAAGACAAAGATGGAGGTGTCCATCGACGAACCTTTGAACGTTGACTGGGATGGAAACGAGCTGCTTTTGTCGGATATTTTGGGAACGGAAGAAGATACGATTTATAAAGATCTGGAAAATGAAGCGGAGAGAAAACTTTTGATTCGTGCTCTGAATAAACTTAACAGCAGAGAAAAGCTGATTGTAAGTATGCGATTTGGATTGGATAATCCGGATGGAAAAGAAAAAACACAAAAAGAAGTCGCAGATCTGCTTGGGATTTCGCAGTCATACATATCGAGGTTAGAAAAAAAGATCATGCAGAGATTAAAAAGGGAAATGGTAAGATATGAATAATAGATGAAAAAATAAATGTATGCAGTCGGTTTTCGGCAGCATACATTTATTTTTATAATCCGGGAAAGTAAACAGATCAAGCGCGGTAATAGTGAGCGTAAAGTCCGTTTTTATCAAGCAGTGATCCGTGAGTTCCGCGCTCGGCAATGCCATCTTCTGTGATGACGATGATTTCATCGGCGTTTTTGATTGTAGAGAGGCGGTGTGCGATTGTGATCGTTGTTCTGTCTTTAGAAAGTTCTTCGAGACTTTTTTGTATTCGCCGTTCGCTTTCATTATCAAGAGCGCTGGTAGCTTCGTCAAGAATCAGGATCGGAGGGTTCTTAAGGAAGACACGGGCAATAGAAATCCTTTGTTTTTGTCCTCCTGAGAGACGGGTTCCGCGCTCGCCTACATAAGTGGAATATCCGTCGGGAAGTTCGCTGATAAAATCGTGAATATTTGCACGTTTTGCGGCATCTATGATCTCTTCATCCGACGCGTCCGGTTTTCCGTAGGCGATGTTGTCGCGAATCGTTCCCGAAAACAGATATACGTCTTGTTGTACAACGCCGATATGGCTTCGAAGACTTTTTAAAGTCAATGTTCGGACGTCTTTTCCGTCTATTGTGATCCTGCCGCCTGTCACATCGTAAAAACGTGGCAGAAGGGAACAAATCGTTGTTTTTCCACTTCCCGACGGACCGACAAGAGCGACTGATCTTCCGGCGGGAATTTCAAAAGATATGTGAGAAAGGACAGACGTATCGTCATCAGCATAGTGAAAAGATACGTTTTCATAGCGGACGAGGCCTTTTACATCTGTTAATTCTTCTGCGTCGGAAGCGTCTTTGATTTCAGGTTCTGTTTCCATGACGTCAAGAAAACGGCGGAATCCGGCAAGACCTTTTTGAATCATTTCAATAAGTTCTACGAGGATTTGGATCGGACTGATGAAAATACCGATATAAAGTGCATACATGGCAAGGTCTCCGACGTTCATGAATCCTTTTGCGATAAGGTATCCGCCATAGATAAGAGTGACTGAATACATCAACCCCTGAAACAGAAGATTCCATCCCATAAAACTTCCGATACAGTGATAATTCTCTTTTTTAGAGAGAAGAAAAGCGTGATTGCTTTTCTGGAATTTTTTCCGTTCTATTTCCTCATTTGTGAAAGATTGTACAACACGGATTCCGGCAAGGGTATCCTGGAGACTTGCATTGACATCTCCGATCTTTCTCCGGTTATCCATAAATGTTTCTTGCATTTTTTTGTTTTGGCGTATGGAAAAAACGAACATACATAAAACAATAATGGCAAGGGGCAGGGCGAGCCGCGCATTGATCAGAAAGAGGAAAATAAAAGAGCCGATGATCTTTACGACAGAAATAAAAAGGTTCTCAGGTCCGTGATGTGCAAATTCGGCAATGTCAAACAGATCGGAGACGAGTTTGCTCATCATCTGTCCTGAATTATTTTTGCTGTAATAAGAAAAAGAAAGTTTTTCATAATGATCAAATAGTTGTCGGCGCATATCACGTTCCATGCAGGCGCCCATCATATGTCCCTGGTAACTTACATAATATTTGCAAAGACTTTGTATAAGATACATGAAAAGAAGTCCGGCTGCAATGAATGGGAGCGCATGAAGGATGAGACTGCTGTCTTTCGTAAACAAAGTATTTGTCAGCACGCGCAGGATCTGCGGGTAAGCAAGATCGACAATGCTGATGAATGCAGCGCAAAGAAGGTCGATAAAAAAGACGGTCTTGTACGGTGAGTAATAGGTGATAAATTTCCGTAATGTATTCATAAACGTTATGCTCCTTTTTGGTAAAAAATACTGTTCTTATCTTAGCACATGAGATTTTTCTTGACAAGGCAGGGGCGCTGTAATAATCTAAAGGTCGCGGGATGAACTGTTACTAAAGGTCATATATTGATTAAAGGAGAGTTATTATATATGAATATATATCTTGCCCCATTGGAAGGAATTACGGGATGGATTTACCGCGGCGCCGTACAGAAGTGTTTTGGAGGGTTTGACAAGTATTTTATTCCGTTTATTAAGCCGAATCAAATGGGACGTTTCAGCGCGAGGGAGAAAAAAGATATTCTTCCGGAACATAATAAGGGGATGCATGCTGTTCCTCAGATATTGACAAATTGTGCAGAGGACTTTGTACAGACGGCAAAGAAGCTGGAACAGTACGGGTATAAAGAGATTAATCTGAATGTAGGATGTCCGTCTAAAACTGTTGTGACGAAAGGGCGGGGAGCGGGCTTTTTAGCATTTCCGGAACGTTTGGATCTTTTTCTGGAAGAAGTGTTTCAAAATTGCCCGATCGATATTTCTGTAAAAACGCGGATCGGAACAGAAAGTGGTGAGGAATTTCCGAAACTTATGGATATTTATAATAAGTATCCGATAAAAGAGCTGATCATTCATCCCCGTACACAAAAAGATTTTTATAAAAATATTCCGCATATGGATGTGTTTGAAAAAGCGCTCGGCACAGGAAGGCATAAAATATGTTATAACGGAGATCTTACATCGGAAGAAGATGTCCGTAATCTTTCGGAACAGTTTCCGGAAGTAGAGAGTATAATGATCGGCAGGGGAGTTCTCGCCGATCCGGCGATTGCCCGGAAGATAAAAGGCGGAGATGGTGCGGATAAAGCGGAAATGCGTCATTTTCATGATATGCTATATGAAGCATATTGCGAGGAAATGTCCGGTGAAAGAACAGTTTTGTATAAGATGAAAGAACTGTGGTTTTATTTGGCGTCCTCTTTTACTAATAGCAGACCATACGCAAAGAAGATCAAAAAAGCGGAAAAATGTGCTGTGTACGAAAAAATTATAGAGGAACTTTTTGCGAATGAGGAAGTAATATAGAAATACAAAAAACAGCCGGATCTAAAAACATCCGGCTGTCTGTAACATAAGGATAATAAGAGGGGAGGAGTAATCCTTCCCCTTTGTTATTTTATAAAGCGTGCTCGTATACGGCTTCGGAAGTGAGCTGCACTTCCAGTTTCTTAAAGATTTTAATGTCTACGTCTGACAGCATGACAGATGTGTGCGCCTGGCATCCTGCAAGTTCGGGAAGCTGGGAAAGGGCAAGGCGTGCCTGCGGATTTGTTGCCGCGCTTGCGGATAGGGCGATAAGTACTTCATCTGTATGAAGCCGTGGATTTTTGCTCTTTAAATAATCTACTTTTAATTTTTGGATCGGTTCGATCGATTCAGGAGAAATAATATGAGTTTCGTGATCGATACCTGCAAGCACTTTTAGTACATTTAACAGAAGCGCCGCGCTTGCTCCGAGAAGATTGGTTGTTTTTCCGGTGATGATCCTTCCGTCACGCAGTTCAAGAGCGGCAGCGGGACCGTCTGTCTCTTTGGCGCGCTCTAAAGCTTTGATTACAACTTTGCGGTCTGTGACAGTAATCCCTGCCATATTCATAAGAAGTTCGATTTTCTGAGCTTCTTTCTCGGAAGTGCTGCCCTTTGCAAGAGCGTTCAGAGCATCAAAATAACGGCGGATGATCTCTTGTTTGGAAGCTTCACGGCAGGCTTCGTCGTCGCAGATGCAGTTTCCTGCCATGTTGACGCCCATATCAGTAGGAGACTTGTAAGGACTTTCTCCGTAAATCTTTTCAAAGATTGTATTTAATACAGGGAAAATCTCAACATCACGGTTATAGTTGACAGTCGTTTCTCCATACGCTTCAAGATGGAACGGGTCGATCATGTTTATGTCGTTTAAGTCGGCAGTTGCCGCTTCGTATGCAAGGTTAACCGGATGCTTAAGCGGGAGATTCCATATAGGGAACGTCTCGAATTTTGCATATCCCGCAAGAACGCCCCGTTTATGCTCGTGATAAAGCTGGGAAAGACATGCTGCCATCTTGCCGCTTCCGGGTCCGGGAGCAGTGACGATAACAAGAGGTCTGCTTGTCTTGATATAATCATTTTTTCCATAACCTTCGTCGCTGATGATAAGCGGAATATTAGATGGATATCCGGGAATAAGATAATGAAGATATACCGGAATATGCAGCTTTTCAAGTCTGTTTTTGAACAGGAGGGCACTTTCCTGACCGGAAAATTGAGTGATTGTAACACTTCCTACATATAATCCCTGATCCTTGTATGTCTGAATCAGACGGAGAACATCTGTGTCATAGGTGATGCCCAGATCTCCGCGGATTTTATTTTTTTCAATGTCTTTGGCGCTGATGACGATAACGATCTCTGCCTGAGAACTCAACTCTTTTAAAAGACGGAGTTTACTGTCAGGAGCAAATCCCGGAAGAACACGGGACGCATGATAATCATCAAACAGTTTGCCTCCGAATTCAAGATAAAGCTTGTTGCCAAATTTTCCGATCCGGTTTCGGATATGTTCGGACTGCATTTTCAGATATTTTTCATTGTCAAAACCGATTCTCATTTTATTCTTCTCCACTTTTTTGTTCATTTTAATCCTGCATGCAAAAGAATAGCGGCAGGACACATTTCGTACTCAGTATACTATAAAATCTAACTGTTTTACAATATTTTCATAATCTTTTTATTGATTTATGCAAAAGCTGTACTTATAATGGTAATAACGTCATGCACGTTGTGCAATGACGCCGAAGATTTTTAGGAGGAACAGGATGGATAACAACCAGAATAAGAAGAATAATAAAAATAATCCGAATAATAACCGGCAGGGTTTGGGCATTGTGCTTATAACGACCCTGCTGGTGGCTTTTGTATTGATCGGATTCTTTTCTGCTATGGGCAATACAAGTCAAAGGGAGATCAGTTATGACAAATTTCTTAAACTTGTAAGTGAACATAAAGTAAAAGAGGTAAAGTTAGACAGTGAAAAGATTTATATTACATTAACGGACAAAGCCCGTGAGGAAGCGCGGGAAAAAGCTGTTGAGAAAGCGGAAAAAGAAGGACGCCTCAGTCCGTTTGAAGAAGCGATGGAAAGATTGCGTATCCAACTGCCTTCCGTAAAAAAAGAAGGGAAAGAACACGCGCCTGATTTTTATACGGGATATGTTGACGATGATACGCTTGTGACAAAACTTGACCGTGCCGGGGTTAAGTTTCAAAGTGAGATTCCGGATACGATCGGTCAGTTGTTTTTTGAAATGTTTGTCACGGTGATCCTGCCGCTTCTGCTCATGGTGTGGCTGTTCACATATATGATGAAGCGCATGAATAAGGGCGGCGGAATGATGGGCATTGGAAAGAGCAATGCGAAGATGTACATGGAAAAAGAAACAGGAGTGACGTTCCGGGATGTGGCAGGAGAAGATGAAGCGAAAGAATCGCTTCAGGAAGTCGTTGATTTCCTTCATAATCCGGGAAAATACAGTGGGATCGGAGCGAAACTTCCGAAAGGAGCGCTTCTTGTAGGACCGCCGGGAACAGGAAAGACACTTTTGGCAAAGGCGGTTGCGGGAGAGGCAAAAGTTCCGTTTTTCTCATTATCGGGTTCTGCGTTTGTGGAAATGTATGTCGGTGTCGGAGCATCCCGTGTTCGTGATCTGTTCAAACAGGCTCAGCAGTCGGCTCCGTGTATTGTGTTTATCGACGAGATCGATGCGATCGGAAAGACAAGAGATACGGCGATGGGCGGAAATGATGAGAGAGAGCAGACTCTGAATCAGCTTTTGGCGGAGATGGACGGATTTGATACGAATAAGGGACTTTTGATTCTGGCGGCAACAAACCGTCCGGAGATTCTTGATCCTGCGCTTCTTCGTCCGGGACGGTTTGACAGACGGATCATTGTTGATAAGCCGGATCTGAAAGGCCGTGTCGATATTTTAAAAGTACATGCAAAAGACGTTCGGATGGATGAGAGCGTGGACTTGGAAGCAATCGCGCTTGCAACATCCGGAGCAGTTGGTTCGGACCTTGCGAATATGATCAATGAAGCGGCGATCAATGCAGTAAAACACGGAAGGCAGGTTGTGAGTCAAAAAGATTTGTTTGAGGCGGTTGAAGTTGTTCTTGTCGGAAAAGAGAAGAAAGACCGGATCATGAGCGAGGAAGAGCGGAAAATTGTTTCTTATCATGAGGTAGGTCATGCCCTTGTGACAGCGCTTCAGAAAAATACAGAGCCGGTACAGAAGATCACGATCGTTCCGAGAACGATGGGCGCGCTGGGGTATGTGATGCAGACTCCGGAAGAAGAGAAGTTCTTAAATACAAAGAAAGAACTGGAAGCGATGATCGTTGTTGCGCTCGGAGGACGTGCGGCGGAAGAAATCGTGTTTGATACAGTAACGACAGGCGCGTCAAATGATATTGAACAGGCAACGAAAATCGCCCGTGCCATGATCACGCAGTATGGAATGTCAGACAGGTTCGGACTGATGGGGCTTGAATCGATCCAGAACAAATATTTGGACGGCCGTGCGGTTCTTAACTGTGGAGAGGCGACAGCGGGAGAGATTGACGAAGAAGTAATGAAGATGCTGAAATCTGCGTACGCAGAGGCGAAGAAACTTCTTTCCGAAAACAGAGAAGCTCTTGATAAAATCGCGGAATTTCTCATTGAAAAAGAAACGATCACAGGAAAAGAATTTATGAAGATATTCAGAGAAGTAAAAGGAATTTCCGAGCCTGAAGAAGGCGCGGTATCCGGTATAGAAGAGCGTGGGAGAATTGCGATGAAATAAGGAAATAAGGGTTGTTTTCCGTTTGAGAGAAAGCGGAGAGCGATCCTTTTTCTTTTGAAATCATAAAATCCGTCGAATCTTTCGGAATTTTGGAAGAAAAGAATTTCCGGGAACGGATAGTTTGAGAATAAGAGGGAAAATGGATGGAATACAGAAACAGTTATATATCGCCGCTTGGCAGGATATTGCTGACAGCGGATGAGATCGGACTGACCGGACTGGCGTTTGAAGGACAGAAAAATGCTGTTCAAGGTTTGATTCGGGAAAGTGAGGAGAAAGAGACAACACTTTTTTCGGGTGTGAAAAAATGGCTGGATATATATTTTTCAGGAGTGGAACCGGACTTTCAAATACCGATTCATTTGGAAGGAACCGATTTTCAGATGTGTGTGTGGGAGATGCTTTGCACGATCCCGTATGGAGAGACAACGACATACGGCGCAATCGCAAAGCAGATCGCACATGACAGAGGGATTTCAAAGATGTCGAGTCAGGCGGTTGGAAATGCTATCGGACGCAACCCTGTGTCGGTGATCGTTCCGTGTCACAGAGTGATCGGAGCAAAAGGAAATCTGACAGGATATGCAGGCGGAATTGAGAGAAAAGCAGAGCTTTTAAAAATAGAACAAAACCAAAATGCCACTGAGCAGTATCCCTTTTGATAAAGTGAAAGAGAATGTTTATAAAAGATAAGTTTTTCTTGTTTTTTTATATATGGGAAGTATAATAAAGTTTATGGAAAACAATAATTTTAACATACAGGAAGAATTAAAAAAGCTTCCCGCAAGACCGGGCGTATATCTTATGCATGACGAGCGGGACGAGATCATTTATGTCGGGAAAGCGATCAGTTTAAAAAACAGAGTGCGGCAGTATTTTCAAAGCAGCAGAAATAAAGGCGTCAAGATAGAACAGATGGTGACGCATATCAGGCGTTTTGAGTATATTGTGACAGATTCGGAGTTGGAGGCTCTTGTATTAGAGTGTAATCTGATCAAAGAACATCATCCAAAATACAATACGATGCTGATGGATGATAAAACATATCCATTTATCAAAGTGACGGTGAATGAACCCTTTCCGAGAGTTTTGCTGGCAAGGAAAATGCTGAAAGATAAGGCAAAATACTTCGGTCCGTACACGAGTGCGCAGGCGGTTAGAGATACGATTGATCTGATCCATAAATTGTACCATGTAAGGAGCTGCAATCGAAATCTTCCAAAAGATATCGGGAAAGAACGTCCTTGTCTTAATTATCATATCAAGCAGTGCGACGCTCCGTGTCAGGGCTATATTTCTCAGGAAGACTACGGGGCGGCGATCGTGGAAGTGTTGAAGTTTTTGAATGGAAATTATGATGTGATCTTGAAAGAGTTGGAAGGAAAAATGAATACCGCCTCTGAGAATCTGGAGTTTGAACGTGCGATAGAATACAGGGAACTGATAAACAGTGTGAAAAAGATTGCTCAGAAACAAAAGATCACAGATTCGAGCGGAGAAGACAGAGATATTCTGGCGGCAGCTTCGGAAGGGGAAGATGCGGTTGTTCAAGTGTTTTTTATAAGGGGAGGACGGCTGATCGGAAGGGATCATTTTTATCTTCGTATCTCAAGCGGAGAAAAAACATCCGGTATTTTAGACAGTTTTATTAAGCAGTATTATGCGGGAACGCCTTATATTCCGGGAGAACTGATGATTCAGGAGGAAATCAAAGACAGAGAATTGATCGAAACGTGGCTTACCTCAAAGCGTGGACAGAAAGTGACGGTAAAAGTTCCGAAAAAAGGAACAAAAGAAAAACTGGTCGAATTGGCCTCTGACAATGCGAAGCTTGTTTTGAGCAAAGACAAAGAGCGGATGCGAAGAGAAGAAGGCCGTACAATCGGAGCTGTAAAAGAAATAGAAGCACTGCTTGGCATTTCGCAGATCAGGCGTATGGAAGCTTACGATATTTCCAATACGAACGGTTTCGAGTCAGTTGGATCTATGGTCGTGTATGAGAGAGGAAAACCAAAACGAAATGATTACAGAAAGTTTAAGATCAAAGGAATCCAAGGCGCAGATGATTACGGAAGTATGAGAGAAGTGCTGACCAGACGTTTTACTCATGGTTTGAAAGAACGGGAAGAGAACGGAGAGCTTGGAAAGTTTACTGTATTTCCGGATCTGATCTTGATGGATGGAGGAAAAGGTCAGGTAAACGTGGCGCTTCAGGTATTAGAGGACCTGAATCTGAATATTCCGGTGTGCGGCATGGTAAAAGATGATTTTCACCGGACGAGAGGACTCTATTTTCAAAACGAAGAGATTTCGATTGAAAAATCATCCGAAGCTTTCCGCCTTATTACACGAATTCAAGATGAGGCGCATCGGTTTGCAATCGAATACCACCGGCAGCTCAGAGGAAAAGGTCAGGTACATTCCATCCTGGATGATATAGAAGGGATCGGACCTGCGAGAAGAAAAGCGCTTATGCGTCATTATTTAAGTCTGGACGCGATCAAAGCAGCTTCAATAGAAGAACTTGCGAAGCTTCCTTCTATGAATGAAAAGGCGGCGCAGGCGGTATACAATTTTTTTCATACATGATATGATAAGAGAAATGAATAAAGAATGTCGCCGGATGAGGGGAAAGCCGATCCGGCTATGAAAAATAAAATGAAAGGAACGGAAAATATATGGGACGAGGAATTAAACTAAGTGAAATCGCAGAAAGGATGGATCTGAAAAATCTGACGCCGGAGTTGGATCTGACAGAGAAAGAAGTCCATGTGCCGGACGTCAACAGACCGGCGCTTCAGTTAGCGGGCTTTTTTGATCATTTTGACTCAAACCGCGTACAGATCATCGGGAATGTAGAGTACACATATATGCAGACGCTGACAGAAGAGCGGAGAGTGTATATTTATGAAATGCTTCTGAAACACCCGATTCCGTGCATGGTATTTTGCCGGGGGATAGAGCCGGGCGACGTGTTTTTAAAAAAGGCGGTGGAAAGTAATGTGCCGGTATTTAGCGCATCCAAACCGACATCTGATTTTTCTGCGGAGATCATCCGTTGGATGAACGTAAAGCTTGCGCCGTGTATTTCGATTCACGGAGTTCTTGTAGATGTATATGGCGTCGGTGTTTTGATCATGGGAGAAAGCGGGATCGGAAAAAGTGAAGCTGCACTTGAGCTGATCAAGAGAGGACATCGTCTTGTGACGGATGATGTAGTGGAAATACGGAAAGTGAGCGATGAGACGCTTGTAGGCTCTGCGCCGGATGTGACGAAAAACTTTATTGAGTTAAGAGGAATCGGTATCGTCGATGTAAAATCAATGTTTGGTGTCCAAAGCGTCAGAGAAACTCAGAACATCGATCTTGTCATTACACTGGAAGACTGGAGCAGAGAAAAAGAGTATGACAGGCTCGGACTGGAAGAAGAGTATACGGAATTTCTCGGAAATAAAGTCGTATGCCACAGTATCCCGATCAGACCGGGAAGAAATCTTGCTATTATCGTAGAGTCAGCCGCGGTAAACCACAGACAGAAGCAGATGGGTTATAACGCGGCGCAGGAATTATATAAACGTGTGCAGGAAAATCTTGCGAAAAAAAGATAAAAGATAAGGAAGGAGATCAGGAATTATGAATTATTGTTTCGGCGTTGACATCGGAGGCACAACAGTTAAGATAGGGTTGTTTGAAGAGACGGGAACTATTGTTGAAAAATGGGAGATTCCGACGAATACATTGGCTGATGGAGAGGCAATTTTGCCGGATATTGCATTTTCGTTAAAAACAAAGATAGAAGAGAGAAAACTATCCGAAGAAGACATCCTCGGGATCGGAGTCGGAGTTCCGGCGCCTGTGACGGCAGAAGGAATTGTAAACGGGAGCGCAAATCTCGGATGGAAATATAAAGAAGTGAAAAAGGAAATGGAAGAGCTGACAGGTTTGAAAGCGTACATCGGAAACGATGCGAATGTTGCCGCTCTCGGTGAAATGTGGAAAGGAGGCGGAGCCGGAGAAAAAAATATGATCATGGTAACGCTTGGCACAGGAGTAGGAGGCGGAGTGATCATTGACGGAAAGATGCTCGTCGGCAACAACGGAGCAGGAGGAGAAATCGGACATATCTGCGTAAACTATGAAGAGAACGATCGATGTGGCTGTGGGAATAAAGGGTGTTTGGAACAGTATGCGTCTGCTACGGGAATTGTCCGCCTGGCAGAACAAAAATTAAAAACAGAAAAACGGGAAACGATTCTTAATAAAGCTGCGATTACGGCAAAAGATGTGTTTGATGCCGTAAAGGCAGGCGACGAAGTGGCGGATGAGATTGCGGCTGAGTTTGGAAAATATCTCGGATACGGACTTGCCAATCTTGCGGCAGTCGTGAACCCGGCAGTGTTTGTCATCGGCGGAGGCGTTTCCAAAGCCGGCGAAGTACTGATTCCGTACATAGAGAAACCGTATAAAGAAAGAGCGTTTTTTGCAGATAAAAATGTAAGATTTGTTCTTGCGCAGTTGGGAAATGATGCGGGAATCTGTGGATCTGCCAAGCTCGTGTTAGACGAGAAGAAAAATTGATGTTTTCTTCGTTTGATGTTTGAAATATCTGAAATAAAGAATATATTTTTAAAACAAAAATATTTGAATTGAAATCATTGAAAAAAAACCACAATATAGGATAAAACGATATGGAAAAAATAAGTTTATCCTATGTTGTGTTTTTTTAATTTTTGTTTTTAACAATCAAAATGTAAAAAATAGACAAAAAAAGAATACTTAATACGATAAAAACGGATTAAAATTAAAAAAATGTTGTGTAAACAGACTAAAATCTTTGAAACAAAGAAAAAGTGTTGACTTAAAAGAAATATATGATAAAATATAGACAAATAAAGAAATAAAGTTTCCGGCCGGAAGCTAAAGAGCATGAAAATGCGGGTGACTGAAAAAAGTAAAATTTGAAAAGAAACCCCGGAATACAGAATGGAAAAAGAGGAGAATGAAAAGATGAAAGCATTAGCAAGATATGGAAAAGAATTTGGCGGATATCGTATGATCGACGTTCCGAAACCGACATGCGGTCCGGAAGATATTATTATTGAGATCAAGGCGGCTGCAATCTGCGGAGCAGATATGAAACACTATAAAGTGGATAATGGCTCCGATGAATTCAACTCGATCCGCGGACATGAATTTGCAGGTGAGATCGTAGAAGTTGGCGAGAAAGTAACGGACTGGAAAGTGGGACAAAGAGTTGTGTCTGACAACAGCGCTCATGTATGCGGCGTTTGCCCGGCTTGCGAACAGGGAGATTTTCTCTGCTGTGAAAGCAAAGTAAACTTAGGTCTTGATAATAATACATGGGGCGGCGGATTTTCTAAATACTGTAAAGTTCCGGGAGAGATCCTGAGAATCCATAAACATGCGATCTGGGAGATCCCGGAAAATGTAAAATATGAAGAGGCGGCGGTACTTGATCCGATCTGTAATTCATACAAAGCGATCGCGCAGCAAAGTCATCTCCTTCCGGGACAGGATGTCGTAGTATTCGGAACAGGACCGCTTGGATTATTTGCAGTACAGGTAGCAAGAATTATGGGCGCGGTCAACATCGTTATGGTAGGACTTGACGAGGATGTTCCGGTTCGTTTTCCGGTTGCAAAAGAGCTTGGAGCTACACACTGCGTAAACGGTTCCAAAGAAGATGTAGTAAAAAGATGTACAGAAATCTGCGGAAGAGATAACTTGGGTCTTGTCGTTGAGTGTTCGGGAGCAAACATTGCTTTGAAACAGGCAATCGAGATGCTTCGTCCGAACGGAGAAGTTGTTCGTGTAGGAATGGGATTCAAACCGCTTGAATTTTCAATCAACGACATTACTTCATGGAACAAGAGCATTATCGGACATATGGCATATGACTCCACATCATGGAGAAACGCGATCCGCCTTCTTGCTTCCGGTCAGATCAAAGTACAGCCGATGATCACTCACAGACTTGGACTTTCCGAGTGGGAAAAAGGATTTGAACTGATGGCGAAAAAAGAAGCAATCAAAGTAATCTTTACATATGATTTTGATGACGAGGATTGATGACCGGGGGAGAAGCAATGGAAAAGAAATTAATGCTTGCACCGTCTATGGGTTGTTGTGACTTATATGATTTCGGTCATCAAGTAAAATTTATCGATGAACATGCAGATTTCCTTCATATTGATATAAAGGATGGAAATTATGTAAAAACATTTGGCGTTGGTCCTGATTTTATGACAGTATTGAAAAAAGTTGTAAAAAAACCGATGGATGCACACTTAATGGTAAAACATCCGCAAGATTATATTGAGGCATGTGCTGCAGCCGGAGCAGCTTATATCACTCCGCACACAGATTGCATTGAAGGTGATGCTTTTGTGACGATCAACAAGATTATCTCTCTGGGATGCAAAGCCGGGATTGCCATGAACCCGGCAGCTCCTTTAGAGGCGATTCGATATTACCTTCCCCTTCTGTCGAAAGTAACGATTATGATCGTAGATGCAGGATATGCCGGACAGAAGGTGATCACACAGATGTATGATAAAATACGTACCCTTGCAAAATGGAGAGAAGAGATGAAGCTTGACTTTCTGATCGAGGCAGACGGATCGATGAATGCAGGCGTTTATGCTCCTCTTTATGAAGCAGGTGCAGATATGGTTGTACTCGGACCTCCGGCTCTTTGGAATAAAGATGAGGATATCGAAAAGGCGTGGGCAATCATGGAACAGGAAGTAAAAAGTGAACTCGCCGGAATGTAAAATACAATACAGACAGTTTCATGTACATAGAAAAAGAGGCTGTCACAAAGAATGAGAAAAGAAAGGGAATTAATTATGGAAACAAGAAAAAGCGCAAATATCGGCGCAAGACTCGATCGCCTTCCGAATTCGGGATGGCATATTAAAATGTGGCTTGTTACAGCATTTGCCTTGTTGGTGTGCTGGTCAAACGGAATAGGAGGATCGGTTCAGAATATTTTGCTTAACGAGCTTCATTGGTTAGAACCGGGTACAAAACTCCTTGCAATGTGGGGAACAACTTATACGGCAGGACAGCTTTTCGGAGCGCTTGTCGGAGGTCCTATCGGAGATAAAATAGGACGTAAAAAAAGTATTCTTTTATATGAAATTATCCATATTATCGCCATGATCGGCGGCGCGATCGCACCGAACATTTATGTATTGTATGTATTCAGACTTGTACAGGGATTCGGACTCGGAGCGCTTCTCGTAGTTCTGTTTGCAGGATTTACAGAGTATGTGCCGGGAAGAAACCGTGGTGTATGGTCAAGCCGTAACTCCTTTATCGGAAACTGGGCTCACCCGATCTGTAACGGAATTGCATTTTTGATCGTGACAACAGGAATCAGCTATAATATGAACTGGAGAATCCAGTATATGATCCCGTCTGTTCTTTCTATTATTGCATCCATCATTATTGCAAAGAAGCTTCCGGAGTCTCCGCGTTGGTTAGAGGCACAGGGAAGAGTTGACGAAGCAGACGCAATCCTTACAAAGATTGAAAAAGAAATTGAAGCGTCAACAGGAAAACCGCTTCCGCCTGTAACAGAAGAGCCGAAAGAAGTAAAACAGCTTCCGTACTCGGCTCTGTTTAAAGGCAAACTTTTGAGAAGAACGATCGTAGGTTCTCTCGTATTGATCGGTATGAACACGATCCAGTATACATTGATGACATGGATGCCGTCCTTGTTGAAATCAATGGGATATGATACATCACAGTCACAGTTTATGACAATGTTCGGACTGTTCGGCGCTCCGTTTGGAATCTTTATCGCATCACTGATCATGGATAAGATTCCGAGAAGAGTTATGGGCGTGATTCTTCTGGCAGCAATGGCTGTACTTGGAGTTATTACAGGACAGCAGACAACAATGACAGCATTGATCGTAACAACATTCTTGCTGAACACGGCAATTTATATGTACGTATGCTATGCTTCCGCGGTGTATGTTCCGGAAATGTGGCCTACGTCGGCAAAACTGTCCGGTTCCGGCTTCTGTAATGCGATCGGACGTGTCAGCAATATCTTCTTCCCGTTCCTCGTAACAAGCGTTGCAGCAGGTTCTATGGGAAGCACGGGAGTATTCGTCCTGATCTCTGTTGTTGCCGTAATAATCGGAGTATGTATTTTGATCTTCGGCGTAGAGACTAGAGGAGAATCTGTAGAAGATATCGGAAATGTTGATTAAACAGAAGTAATAGGTAAATGAGTTTCCTGTTCTCCTAGTATTGGGGAACAGGAAAAATTGTAAAAGATGAAAGGTGAAAGGAAGGATATAAAATGAAAAATTCAGAAGCAATCTTAGTGACTCCAAAACATTTTGAAATACAGGAATGTCCGGTTCCGGAGCCGAAAGATCATGAAATTCTTATGAAAGTAGAGTATGTCGGAATGTGCGGATCTGATATTCATGGATTTGAATTTGGACCGTTTATTCCTCCGAAAGATCCGAATCAAAAGATCGGTCTCGGACATGAGGTGGCGGGAGAAGTTGTTAAAATAGGAGCGAAAGTAACAAAATTTAAAGTCGGAGACAAAGTGCTTATTGAGCCGGGTGTTCCGGATGATACATGTGAGTATTGCCGTACAGGCCGTTATAATATTTGTCCGGGAGTTGACTTTATGGCAACACAGCCGAACTATAAAGGGGCGCTGACACAGTATATGACTCATCCGGAAGAATGGACATATCATATTCCGGAAGGGATGACAACGATGGAAGGGGCTCTTGTAGAGCCGGCGGCAGTTGGAATGCATGCTGCTGTTCTCGGAGGAGCACAGCCGGGTAAAAGTATCGTCATCCTCGGAGGAGGAACAATCGGTCTGATGGTTCTTCAGGCTTGTATCAGCCTCGGGGCAACAGATATTACAGTTGTAGATGTTATTGAAAAACGTCTGGAACTTGCAAAAAAATTAGGTGCTGCAAGAGTAATCAACGGAAAAGAAGAAGATACGGTTGCGGTTCTTAGATCGGAAGAAATGTACGGAGATCATGGCGTGGATCTCGTATTTGAGGCGGCGGGAGCTGTATTTACGGCACAGCAGGCAGTACAGATCGTAAGCCGGGGCGGTAAAATCATGATGGTAGGAACACAGTCGAAGCCGGTTCCGATCGATTTCTTAAAGATTAACCGAGAAGTGACGATTCAGACATCATTCCGTTATTGCAATAACTTCCCGCAGACGATCGAAGCGATCTCATCAGGAAGATTTAATGTAAAAGATATGGTAACGAACATTTATGATTATGAAGACGTGCAGAAGGCATTTGAAGAAGCGATCGATCCTGTGAAAAAGACGGAGATGGTTAAAGGCGTGATCAAAGTAGCAGAATAGTAAAATTGTGAATCTATCCGACTCGGGCGATATGAAAGTGCATAAATCCAAGCTTGGGTCGTTGAAAAGAAAAGGAGAAAAGTTATGATTTCAGATATCAGATATTGGGAAAAGAAAGCAAGTGAAGGACATTATGCAATCCCTCATTTTAATGTATGGAATGCAGAGATGCTGATGGGAGTTATTGATGCGGCGGAAGAACTGCGCGCGCCGATCATTATTTCATTCGGAACAGGATTTACGGGAAATACTTCTTTTGAAGATTACTGTTATATGATGGAATCTATGGCGAAAAAAGCAAGTGTTCCGGTAATTCTTCACTGGGATCACGGCCGCAATATGACGATCCTTCAAAATGCCGTAGACCATTGCATGAATTCACAAGTTCGTGACGCTTCTGCTCTTCCGTACGAACAGAACGTTGCAGAGATCAAAAGATGCGTAGATTATTTCCACGCTTATAACATTCCGGTTGAGGCAGAACTTGGACATGTAGGAAACGAGACGATCTACGAAGAAGCGTTGTCCGAGTATCACTATACAGATCCGAAACAGGCAAAAGATTTCGTGGACAGAACAGGATGCGATTCTCTGGCTGTTGCGATCGGAAACGTACACGGCGTTTATTCTTCTGAGCCGAAGCTGGCATTTGATATTTTGGAAGAGGTTGCAAATGCAGTTGACGTTCCGCTTGTACTTCACGGAGCATCAGGTATCGGAGATGAAGATATTAAGAAAGCGATCTCTCTTGGAATCGCTAAGATCAATATACATACAGAATTATGCCAGGCTGCTATGGAAGCGATCAACGAACATAAAGACGAGCCGTTCTTGGCTGTGGAACGTGCGGTAAGACAGGCTGTAAAAGAACGTGCAATGTACAAGATCAAATTATTTGGTGATGACGGAAGGGCTGATGAATAAGGTGAGTAAAGATTTGGACGTAATGATTATCGGGGCGGCGATCGTAGATCTGCCGCTGCGCCCGGTAAGTAAAGAAGTGTTTGACGTTGTATCTTATCCGGTAGACGGAATTGCAATGACGATCGGAGGAGATGCGCTTAATGAATCGACCATTATTACAAGACTGGGACATAAAGTTGCTTTGATGAGCTGTATCGGTGTCGATGTAGCCGGAGCGTTTGTGTTAAGTCATTGTGAAAGAACAGGAATCGATACAAAATATATCAAACAAGATCCGGCAATCGATACTTCGATCAATGTCGGTCTGGTAGCGGCTGACGGAGAGAGAACTTTTATCACGAACCGTCAGGGAAGTCTTTGGAAATTTAAGTACGAAGATTTGGATATGTCAGCTTTAAAAGGAGCAAAGATTCTTTCGTTTGCAAGTATTTTCAACAATCCGCTTTTTGATAATAAAGCGCTTGTATCTGTATTTTCCAAAGCAAAAGAAGAAGGTATGATCATTTGTGCCGATATGGTGTCGCCAAGATTGAATGAGAAACTGGAAGATATTACGGAAGCGTTGAGTTATGTAGACTATTTCTTCCCGAATTTTGAAGAGGCAAGTGAAATGACGGGAGAGACAGACGAAGCGAAAGTGGCTGATAAGTTATATGCCTGCGGTGTGAAAAACGTAATCATGAAGATCGGTAAAAGAGGATGCTACATCCGTAATGCAGACGGTGCGATGATCGTTCCGGCATGCAAAGGAGTGACGGCAATCGATACGATCGGAGCAGGAGATAATTTCGCATCCGGATTTATTACAGGCCTTTTGGAAGGAAAAGATATCCGTGAATGTGCGATCTATGCAAACTGTACTGCAGCTGTTTCTGTTCAGTATGTCGGCGCGACAGGCGGTGTGACAGATAAAGCGATCGTAGATAAGATGCTTGCGAAATACCGTGAAGATTATAAATAATATCTGCATACTTAAAAGTGTTTGGTTGGATGAAATAGGTTAAGAAAGGGATAGACAGCTATTATGAAAACGATGAAATTAGGAAAGACAGGAATAGATATTTCAAGAATCGGACTTGGAACATGGTCGATCGGAGGCGGTTCTGCGTGGGGCGGAGATCATGAGCTTCAGACAGTTGTAGATACGATAAGGGAAGCTCCTAAGGCAGGAGTCAATCTGATCGATACAGCGCCGGGATACAATTTCGGAAACAGTGAAAAAATTCTCGGAAAAGCTCTTGAGAAAATGAATCGCGAAGAAGTTGTGATCATTACGAAATGCGGAGTTACATGGGATCAGGAGATGAAAGGAGACCTGTTTAATAAAGTAAACGGGATTCAGCTTTATAAAAACCTGAACAGCGAGTCTGTGAAAAAGGAAATTGTCGGCTCTCTTGAGCGTCTCGGAACAGATTATGTGGATGTGTATATGACACATTGGCAGTCTGTGGAAGGATCAGAATATTATGTGCCGATCCAAAAGACAATGGATGTTTTAAATGAGTTAAAAGCTCAGGGAAAGATACGTGCGATCGGAGCGGCAAACGTAGATATCGACCAGATCAAAGAATATTTGAAATGGGGAGATCTTGATATTGTTCAGGCGAAATATTCGATACTTGATCGTGGTATTGAAGATGAGATTATTCCGTGCTGTCGTGAAAACGGTGTGACGATCCAGGCATACTCTCCGCTTGAGATGGGACTTCTTTCGGGAACGATGCCGAGAGATTATCAGCCGGTCGGAGCACAGATTCCGAAAAAATGGTTCCAGCCGGATAATATGCAGGCGGCAATGGATATGATGGATAAATGGAAACCGCTTTGCGAAAAATATAATTGTACAATCGCAAATCTGGCTCTTGGATGGATACTGGCACAAGGAGATTTCCTGAATCTTCTCAGTGGCTCGACAACAGTAGATCAGATTAAAGAAAATGTGAAATCAGCTGAATTGGAACTTGATCCGGAAGATGTCGCTTATATGCGCGAGCTTGCGGAAGAAATCGATAAATAAGAGGCAACTGTATTTTAAAGATTGTTTGCCTGTATATATTTCCGAGTCTGAATATTTCAAAAGGAGAAATCATGTTTTCAAAGAATAAAGGTCTTGCAAAAACCAACTCAAAGGAGTTATTATTAAATAAAAGTGGTGTGAATAGCGGTGGAAAAGGTACAGAAAGGGAAGAAAGCATGGCGGGCAAGGAAAGATTGATGGCAATCCGTCAAACGATACAGATGCAGAAGAAAGCGTCTGTAGGAGAATTGAGTAAAATATGCAGAGTGACGGAAGAGACAATACGCAGAGATTTGGATAAGTTGGAGGCGGATGGCGTCGTGACCCGGGTTCACGGCGGTGCGATCTGGAATGAAGGCATTCAAAAAGAAGGAGTTCATTTTTATCGGAGGATGAGCAAACATCTGAAAGAAAAGCAGGAGATTGCCCGCAAAACGGCGAAACTTTTCGAGGGAAAGACAACGATGATCGCGGATTCTAGCACAACGGTGATGGAGGCGTTGAAGCTGCTGCCTCAGTCTCCTGATATAACAGTTGTGACAAATTCAACTGAGGTATTCCGTGAATTTCAGCAGTCTCCTCTTAATATTATCTCGACTGGGGGAGAGTATAATAAAAAATCACTTTCTTTACAAGGGCAGCTTGCCAAGACAAACATTCTGAAATATAACGTAAGCCTTGCATTGATCAGCTGTAAAGGACTGAGCATTGAAAAAGGTGTGCTTGATTCAAACGAAAGCGAAGCTGAGGTAAAGAAGGCAATGCTCTCGCAGGCTGAGGAAGTTGCGCTCTTAGTTGATTTTTCAAAATTTGATCAGTCGGCATTTGTGAACCTGATCGATCTTCAGAAGGTGAATTACATTATTACAGACAGGAGTCCTTCAGAAAAGTGGATAGAGTATTGCTCCGAACAAGGGATTGAATTGATTTATTAAATTGTTTAGGAAATTTTCGGATTTCGATTAAGAATTATCATTTGAATAAAAAAAGGAATGACCGATGCGTTTTTTTGTAGCGGTCATTCCTTTTTTATATAGGTATTAAATTATGTGTAGAAAACAATCATAAACAAAATGTATGAATCAAAGAAAATAGAAGAAAACAAAAAAATATATAACAAAAATAACGGATGAAATCTGTTTAAAACATAGAAAATCTTTGAATCAAAGAAATAATATTGACAATAATTTGCCGAAAATGTACAATAAATATCAAGAAATCCCATTGTATTCGACGATATAGACATAAAGGGATAAAAACGAAAAACACAGAAAGTTAAGGAGATGGAGAGATGAAAGAAAAAGAAAAAAAGAATACGATCGTGAAACGTATGATATTCGCGGTGGCAGCCGGATTCGTGGTTGGTTTTCTCATGCTCTTTTTGAGGGAATTTCTTCTGGAAAGCGGGAAATCAGGAATATGGAAAACAGTGGATGCAATCTTTTTTCAAGATGTAACAAAGACAAACGGAATTGAAGGTATCGGTATTTTATATATTGTCGGTCAGTTGTTTATGAGAGGACTTCAGTTGGCTATTGTTCCTCTTGTACTTACTTCGCTGAGTCTGGCGATGTGCAGTCTGGCAAATCCGGAGAGACTCGGAAAGATTGCAGGGAAGACATTTATCACATACATTTGCTTTTATGTAGTGGCAGCGGCTCTTGCGGGAGCAGCGGCATATTTTGTGAAAACAATGGGATGGTTCGACGTACAGCTTCCTAACGAGATGGTGACAGAAGCGGTGACGATGGAAGGATATAACCCGCTGGTGACAGTCGTCAATGCAGTTCCGTCTAATATTTTTTCGGCATTTTCATCTAATAACGAGATCATATCTGTCGTAGTTGTTGCGATCATTCTCGGATTGTGCATGACAGTGCTTGGCAAAAAGACAGAACCTCTTCGTAAAGTCATTGAAAATTTAAATGATGTCGTACAACTTTTCTTGAATTTCCTGATCGATAAGATCGGACCGGTTGCAATTTTTTGCATGATCACAAGAACGCTTGCGGTGTATGGAATCGAATATATTAAACCGACGCTTGTATGGATCGTTACTACGATTGTTGTAAGTCTGGTGCTTGTATTTACAATTTATCCGGTAGGGATATTCCTTACAACCCGGCTGAATCCGATTCCGTTTGTGAAGAAAACGTTGAAGATCGGCTTGTTTGCGGCAGCGACAAACTCTTCTGCGGCAACACTTCCGCTGAATACAAAGACATGTACGGAAGAACTGGGATGTTCAAAAGAAATCAGCAGTTTTGTTCTTCCTACAGGTATGACGATCAACATGAACGGTACGACAGCGATGCATATGATTGCGATTACATTTATTGCGACAGCGGCAGGAATTGATATTAAGCCTTCAACACTTGCCATAGCAGCTTTTCTTTCTATCTGCACGGCGATGGGAACTCCGGCAATTCCGGTTGCGGGAACGACGATGGTGTATGTTGTCATGACAGGGTTGGGAATGAGCTCTGAATTATGTATGATCGGATATTCGCTTGTACTGGCGATGAATTATCTTCCGGGAATGGCGGTAATTACCTTGAATGTAATCGGTGACGCAGCTACAAATGTGATCGTAAGCTTTAAAGAGAAAGTGCTGAATAAAGATGTTTATTATAAATAGAAGATAAATAAAATTGTAAAAGTACAGAATAAAGAAGTAGTTTAGAAAAAAAGAAGATAATGAAATCTTGTAATATCATGATGAAACAAAAAACAGGAATCGCCGCATTGAACTTAGTTCAGTGCGGCGATTCCCGCTTTTGCGTGTAAACATCCCACTATGAGATTCGCAGACAGTTAAGAGATGTTACGGCAATCAGTTTCGAGATTGAGGAATGACTTCAGGCCCTTCCGGTTCGGGATTCGGTTCGGGATCCGGCGTAGGCGGAATCGGATCCACATCATCGCCATCATCTCCGTTTGTATTTCCTAAGTTTTCGGAGCTGCCTGAATTGTTGTTTGTCGAATTATCCTCGTTGTTCTCGTCATCTTTACTTTCGTCATCTGTCTTTCCGTGTCCCGGACAAGTTTCTTTTGTCAAAGTGTCTTTATCAAAATACTCTGTGATGGAAGGACATCCGTTCACTGCAAGTTTTCCTGTCTGGGTACAGATTGTTCTTTGTACAACAGAAGCAGGAGGAGTGAAGTTTTTATATTCTAATTCTGCGTGGATGCGATCCATAATGTGCTTCCATATTACTTCGTGCCATGACTGATTCCAAAATTGTTCCAGTGTTTTATCCTCGTCATATCCGGTCCATACAGAACAGGTGTAGTAAGGCGTATATGCGGATAACCAGAGATCAGTACTGTTTTCCGTTGTACCTGTTTTACCTGCTGCAGGCATGTTGTTAAGTCTTGCAGGCGTTCCGGTTCCACGGTTGATTACGTCCTGCATAGCGCTTGTCAGAAGAAATGCTGTCGATTCTTTTAAAACACGACGTGTTATAGGTTTTGAATTATCGATCAGGACGTTGCCGTCGTGATCAAGAATTTCTGTATAAAGGAGCGGTTCGGTATAAATTCCGCTATTTGCGATCGCGGCATAAGCGGCGGTCATTTCAATATTGTAAACACCTCTTGTAATACCTCCGAGGGCGGTAGCCTGTGCGATATCCGACATACCCGGATAGTTCGGATCATTATTTACAAGCGTCGTAAAACCGAAGTTTTCGAGATATTTGTATCCCTTTTCAAGTCCGACTGTCTCGGTCAGAGTGCGTACGGCGCAAACATTCATGGAGTGTTCGATAGCATAGCGTACGCGGGCGCTTCCGATGTATTTGTTATCCCAGTTGTTTACCGGCTGTCCGCTGGCGTACCGGTACGGCTCGTCTTTGATCGTTGTTGCAAGAGTCATGCCGCACTCGTTTAATCCTGGGGCATAAGTGGATAAAACTTTAAAACAAGATCCCGGCTGTTTTGGGGAAGCTGTGGCGCGGTTTAAAGATAAGCTGGTCGTCTTTGCTCCGCGTCCGCCGACAATGGCTTTTACATGTCCTGTATATTGATCCATTAATACGACGGAAACCTGAGGCTGAAGCGTAATGTTTAAACGTTCGTCTACAATATCGCCTGCATCTGTATTAATACCGAGAGTGCCTTTATATTGTTCGATAGAAGCTTTCGCTTCATCTTCCGAACTGAAAACAAACGGAGCGGCAGAGCCTCGTACAGAGATCAGATACTGCTTTAAGTTTTCCTTACTGTAGTTTTCGGCAGATCCGTCCGCACGGTGGATTGTCAGTGCGTAGTCTGTGATACCGTATTCTACGATCGGATAATAAGCATCATTGGAGGCTTCTTCGTCACAGATCTGTTGGATCGCCAGATCCTGAGTAGACTTGATAGTCAATCCTTCGCTGTAGAGAAGGTTATAAGCCTGTGTTTCCGAGTAACCTTTCTCGTCCATAAGATCTTGAATGACATCTTCGATCAAGGCATCTGTAAAATAAGAGTAAGGCGTTGTATCTTCGGTGATCGCGGCTGTCTGTAAAATGCGGTCATACACAGGGTCGGCAAGCGCTTCGTCGTACTGCGCCTGATCGATGTATTTTTGTTCAAGCATGTTGCCGAGAACTTTTTCACGGCGTTTGGCGTTAGATTCCGGATTCGTTACAGGATCGTACTCTGTCGGGTTCTGTGTGATCGCGGCAATGACCGCACATTCCGAAAGGGTCAGATCCGCCACATCTTTGTTGAAATATCTTGTAGATGCCGTCTGTACTCCGAGACATCCCTGACCGAGGTTGATCGTGTTAAGATAGGCTTCTAATATCTCGTTTTTGTTCATCTCTTTTTCAAATGCGAGAGCGAGATACTGCTCTTGTAATTTACGTTCCACTCTGTCAAAAAATGTTTTTTCGTTGACAAAATCAAATACGTTGTTTTTGATAAGCTGCTGTGTCAGGGTACTGGCTCCTTCGGTAAAATCAAAACCGTTCATGACTCCGACGACGCCGGCTCTTAAAATTCCCTGAATATCGATTCCGTTATGTTCATAGAAACGTTCGTCCTCGATCGCCACAAATGCATGCGGAAGAAAATCTGTTTTTGCCGTGATCTCGTCATAAGTACGGTAGACACGGTTTGAATCAGAATCTTTCAGAGTGTCGATGACTGTGCCGTTTTGATCGACAATCGTTGTTGTAAATCCTTTCGGCTGAATGTCTTCGGCAGATACGTCCGGGGTGTTGTCAATGATTTTTTTTGCAAAAATTATACCGCCGACAAGCCCTATAACGACAAGCAGAAGCATACAGGTGATAACTGCTTTAAAAAAACGAACTCCTACGCGTTTCTTTTTCATTTTCTTTTTCGAAGAGATTGATGATTTTCTCTTTGAAAGATTATTTTTTCCGTAGTTCACGAATAACATCCTCCTTTTCAACTTCTATGATTATATCAAATAAGGTCTTTTAAATAAAGAAAAAAATGAAATCTTCATATTTTATAAAGAATTTTAATCATAATATCAGTATCTTCACGTTCGTACAGGCGAGAGATCCGCATAATGGTTGTACATGTTCCATGTCTTTGCTATAGTAGAAAAGGTATGGAACTGTTTTATGAAAAAGGAGAAGATAAAAATGGAGTGTTATCATACGGTATATACAGAAGGAACAGGAGAAATTGTGGAAAAAAAATCCCGTTTTATAGCAGAGGTATTTCCGGTTTCAAATGAAGAAGAGGCGTTTGCGCATTTGGAAGAAATCCGAAAAAAACACTGGGATGCCAGACATCACTGCTGGGCATATGTAATCGGAAGAAATCCGGCGGCAGAGAGAATGAGCGATGACGGAGAACCGGCAGGAACGGCGGGGAAAAGCCGATACTGGAAGTGTTAAGAGGGAAAAAACTGACAGATGTATTTGTTGTTGTCACCAGATACTTTGGCGGCACGCTTCTCGGAACAGGCGGTCTTGTAAGAGCGTATACGTCGGCGGCGGCAGAGGCGCTTGCTCATACGGTTATTATAACCAAGATACATGGGTTTAAACTGAAAATTATTACAGACTATACGGGACTTGGAAAAATTCAGTATATTTTAGGACAAAGGGGATTATCCGTTCTTGATACAGTGTATACAGATAAAGTAGAACTTACAGTTCTTGTGCCGGATGACGAAGAGGGATTTCTGATGAAAGAGCTGATGGAAGGCACGAACGGACAGGCGATGACGGAAAAAACGGAGCAGTGCTGGTTTGCGGAGACAGAAGAAGGAATAAAAATTTTTGAACAATAAAAAGAACGCTGCTTACAGGCGACAGTCTGCCTGTAAGCAGCGTTCCTTATTTGTATAGGCAACGAGCAAAAGCCCGGATTTGCTAAATGATGAGATTACTCATCAATACATTCCAGTTTGCTCACTGACACTTCATATGCCGTTCTTGTCTCTGTTTCTGTTTCGGATAATTTCTTTACATATTCTCTGCTTTGGATCCTTCCCAGTATACGCACATGTTCTCCTACATCGAAGTTCGATGCGTACCGTGCGTTTCTTCCCCAGCAGATACAAGGGATATAATCTGATTTCCCGTAAGGGCGGTTTACGGCAAGAAGCAGATCCGCAATCTCACGTCCTAAAGGGGTTTTTCGATATACCGGTGTCTTGCACATATATCCTTCCAGTAAAATATGATTTGTCTTTGCGCCGTCCGGTTCTTCTTCGATGAACTCCATTTCCCGTGCAAACACTGAAAGAACAAGTCTGTTTTTCTGTTCTTCATGACGGTTATATGACCGGAATTGTCCTGACACCATAATGCTTCTGCCTTTGTAATCTTGCGTTACATCGATGAGTCGTTCCGAGACCATGACCGGGATCCTGTCACTGGAATTGCTCAGCCGTTTCACGAGAATATCTACCATATAAAATCCTTCTCCGAATACTTCATGGCTGTATGTAAATTCCGAAGCCACCGATCCTATAACCGTTACCTGATTGTTCTCAATAATCTTATCTGACATGCTCTGTAATTCTCCTCTCCTCTTATCGCCGGGGTATCTGTCCGGCACTGCTTGTATTTTTGAGTCACTACTAAATTTATGTTTTTTTCATCTTGTTTAGAACTGATTTCATACAGAATCGTTCGACACAAAATTTCGACATGCGTTCTTGTAAAATGAAAATTTTATGATAAAATATAACAGTTGCAGTAAAACTATAACTATAAATCACTCCCTTAGCAGGGGAAAATAAAGAAAGAGTGTATATTTATGAAGACAAAACGTGAAGATGTAAGAAACATTGCCATCATCGCCCATGTTGACCACGGAAAGACGACATTGGTTGACGAGCTTTTAAAACAAAGCGGTGTTTTCCGTGAAAATCAGGAAGTGGCGGAACGTGTTATGGACTCGAACGATATTGAGCGGGAACGTGGGATCACGATCCTGTCCAAAAATACGGCAGTTCATTATAAAGGAACAAAGATCAACATTATCGATACGCCGGGACATGCGGATTTTGGCGGAGAAGTAGAACGTGTGCTGAAAATGGTCAACGGCGTGATCCTCGTTGTCGACGCATTTGAAGGCGCAATGCCGCAGACAAAATTTGTATTAAGAAAAGCGCTTGAATTAAGCCTTCCTGTCATTGTCTGCATCAACAAGATCGACCGTCCCGAAGCAAGACCTGACGATGTAATCGACGAAGTTCTTGAACTTTTCATCGATCTTGGCGCATCTGACGATCAGCTTGAGTGCCCGTTTGTATATGCATCCGCCAAAGCAGGAGTTGCATGCCTTGATCTGTCTGATCCGCAGCAGGACATGAAACCGTTATTTGAAACGATCCTCGAATATATTCCCGCTCCGGAAGGAGATCCTGAAGCTCCGACGCAGGTGCTGATCAGCACGATCGATTACAACGAATATGTCGGACGTATCGGTATCGGAAAAGTGGATAACGGAACGATCAGTGTGAATCAGGATATGATACTTGTCAATCACCATGATCCGGACAAACAGCAGAAAGTAAAGATCAGTAAATTATATGAATTTGACGGATTGAGCAAAACAGAAGTTAAAAGTGCAACGATCGGATCGATCGTCGCTATTTCCGGTATTTCTGATATATCGATCGGAGATACGCTTTGTTCTCCTGAAAAAGCAGAGGCAATTCCTTTCCAGAAAATTTCAGAACCGACGATTGCGATGCAGTTTATTGTAAACGACAGTCCTTTTGCCGGACAGGAAGGAAAATATGTAACTTCCCGCCATCTGCGTGACCGCCTGTTTAAAGAGCTGAACACAGACGTAAGTCTTCGAGTGGAAGAAATGGAAAATACAGACAGTTTTAAAGTGTCGGGACGCGGAGAACTTCATTTGTCCGTTTTGATTGAAAATATGCGCCGCGAAGGATATGAGTTTGCAGTAAGCAAAGCGGAAGTTCTCTATCATACGGATGAAAACGGAAAGAAACTTGAGCCGATCGAGACAGCTTATATTGATGTGCCGGATGAATTTACAGGAGTTGTAATCGAAAAACTCGGCCAAAGAAAAGGAGAACTTCGCAATATGGGGGTTTCCAACGGCGGTTACACACGTCTTGAGTTTTCCATTCCGTCCAGAGGATTGATCGGATATCGCGGAGAATTTATGACAGATACAAAAGGAAACGGTATCATTAATACAAGCTTCGACGGATATGAGCCGTACAAAGGCGATATCCAGTATCGTAAGCAGGGATCGCTTATCGCATTTGAGACAGGTGAATCTGTAACTTATGGTTTATACAGCGCGCAGGAACGCGGAACTTTGTTTATCGGACCGGGAGAAAAGGTTTATTCAGGTATGGTGATCGGCCAGAATGGAAAAACAGATGATATTGAGTTGAACGTATGTAAGACAAAGCATCTGACAAATACACGTTCCTCCAGCGCAGATGAAGCTTTGAGACTGACTCCGCCTAAAATTTTAAGTCTTGAGCAGGCTCTTGATTTTATCGACACCGACGAGCTTTTGGAGGTGACGCCGAAGACGCTGCGTATCCGCAAAAAAATCCTGGATTCAAGGATGCGGAAGAGAAGTATGATGAAATAAATTATGAAAATTTAATGAAATTTGAAGAATTTACAGAATTCAAAACGATTTATTATATACATTAGAGCTGTTCTGTGTTATAATATTTTCATAATATAAACATCCTTTTTACACATGTTTATGTTAAGTATATACAAAAAGGAGTTGAACAGCATGAATTTTATCATCAGCGGAAAAAACATTGAAGTAACACCGGGGCTTAAAGAGGCTATCGAACAAAAGTTAGGAAAACTTGAGAGGTATTTCACTCCTGAAACAGAAATCATCGTAACGCTTAGCGTGGAAAAAGGACGTCAGAAAATCGAAGTGACGATTCCTGTAAAAGGATCTATCATCCGCTCCGAGCAGACGAGCAGCGACATGTATGTGTCGATCGACCTTGTAGAAGAGGTTATTGAACGGCAGCTTCGTAAATATAAAAACAAACTTGTTGCGAAAAGCCAGGGACATCCTACTGCTGCTGTTCCGTCAGGAAGCATTAAAAAAGAGTTTATCGAATCCGACGACGAGTCATCTGATGACGATGAAATCCGCATCGTCCGCACGAAAAAGTTTGGTATTAAACCGATGTTCCCTGAAGATGCCTGCATCCAGATGGAACTGCTCGGACATAGCTTTTTCGTTTTCTCAAACGCAGAAACAGATGAAGTAAATGTTGTATACAAAAGAAAGGACGGATCTTTCGGACTGATCGAGCCGGAATTTTCATAAACTGACCGAATTGTCATTTTTCATCAGTAAACAGAATTAACGTACAGAACGCCCGCAAAACTGTTCGCACTGTTTTGCGGGCGCTTTGACTGTTGTGTAGCTGCCCCCCGATAAGTTGTCTTGAAAGGTTTATGAGGAACTTCACATGAAAGATAAAATCAAATTATTGTCAATAGCCGCAGTATTTGTTTTATTGATATGCGCGGGATATTCGATACTTAGTTTTAAGCAGACTGATTTACAAAGTATCTTAAAAAAGGAAAGTTCTAAAAAAGATTTATTTATTGATCATAATGAGAGCAGAGTTTGTTCCATACAATATGAGGCGAAGGATAACCGGACAGAGAAGATTTATTTTGAATTTGCCGATAAATATATATTTGATATGGAGTCTAAGTTTTCGGTTTATTATGACAGCAATTATTTAATGATAGACTCTTTTGAATATGAGGTGTTAAAAAACAATCTGATCCATACGAAGTGTATTGAAAAGGGGAATGCACCTGCATCGTCATATCATGGAGTTATATCATGGTATAATAAATTCAATGTAGCCGGCTGTAACGTGACAAAAGTTACGATAGGTTTCAAGGTGATCGATCCGGAAATCGACCTGTCAAATATTACAGAGATTTTATCTTTGCATGAGGAATAAAGACGGGTATGATCTGACGAACCGGTTATCGAGAAACTGTAACAGTTCAGCCCACGCCATTCGTAAAACCGCACTGTGCGCTTATCGTGGCTGAATTGTTACGAGAAACTTTGTGAAAAGGATATCATATGTTGAGATGCGAACTCAAATGTGATATCCTTTTTTGAGTAGAGAAAAATCCGTTTTTGATTCAATAATGAGCCGCAGGAAAAAAACTTGTAGTGAACGATTGTTTTTGAAACGTGAAATGATACAGGCAGGAGGAAAATAAAATGATTAAAATAATGATGCATGGATGCAACGGAAAAATGGGAAGGATGATCACGGAGATCGTAAAAAATGATGAAAATGCCGTTATTACGGCAGGTGTTGACACATATACAGAAACGCCGAATGATTATCCGGTATTTGATTCGGTGGAAAAATGTACGGAAGACGCAGATGTTGTGATCGATTTTTCAAATGCGGGAGCAGTGGATTCGCTTTTGGATTATTGCGTGGATAAGAAACTTCCGGTTGTGCTTTGCACGACAGAACTTTCGGATAAGCTGCTTGCAAAAGCAATGGAGGCGGTAGAGAAGACGGCGGTGTTAAAGTCGGCGAATATGTCTCTTGGAATTAATCTCCTTTTAAAACTTTTAAAAGATGCGGCAAAAGTGCTTGCTCCGGCGGGATATGATATTGAACTTGTGGAAAAACATCACAATCAGAAACTGGATGCCCCGAGCGGAACAGCGCTTGCACTTGCGGATTCGGTGAATGAAGCGCTTGGAAACGAATATCATTATGTATATGACAGAAGCACTGTCCGCCAGAAACGTGATGCAAAAGAAATCGGAATTTCAGCTCTTCGCGGAGGTACGATCGTAGGGGAACATGAGGTGATCTTTGCGGGAACAGACGAAGTGATCGAATTTAAACATACGGCATACTCGAGAAGCGTATTCGGAAAAGGCGCTGTCGAGGCGGCAAAATTCCTTGCCGGAAAAGAAAGCGGTATGTATGATATGAGCGATGTGGTCGGATTGTGACATCCGACGTACATGAGAGATATAAATTGTGCGGTGTATTGTGGAACAAGGGGGCAGACAAGCATGAAAGAAGAATATAAAGAACTGAAAGAACTCCAGAAACGGTATTTGACCCGATTGTCAGACTTATATCCGACAATCGCGGCGGCATCGACGGAGATCATCAATCTTCAGGCGATTTTGAATCTGCCGAAAGGAACAGAACATTTTCTGACAGATGTACACGGTGAGTATGAGGCTTTTTCTCATGTTTTAAAAAACGGATCCGGATCTGTCCGAAGAAAGATCGAGGATGTGTTCGGAAATACGATGAGTGCCGCAGATAAGAAATCTTTGGCAACGCTGATCTATTATCCGAGAGCAAAGATGGACCTGATCCGGCAGACAGAGACGAATATGGAAGACTGGTATAAAGTACATCTATATCGTTTGATCGAAGTTGCCAAAAGAGCGGCGAGCAAGTATACGCGGTCGAAAGTAAGAAAGGCGCTTCCCCCAAATTTTGCTTATGTGATCGAGGAACTGATCACGGAGAAAGCGGAGGTACATGATAAGGAATCATATTATAATGAGATTATTTCAACGATTATACGGATCGGATCTTAAAAAGATTTTATCGAGGCAATTTCAGAGTTGATCCAAAGGCTCGTTGTAGATCATCTGCATATTGTCGGCGATATTTATGACAGAGGTCCCGGTCCTCATATTATTATGGATAAACTGATGTCTTATCACTCTGTCGATATTCAGTGGGGAAATCATGATATACTTTGGATGGGAGCGGCTGCGGGACAATGGGGCTGTATTGCGAATGTGATCCGCATCTGTGCACGTTACGGAAATCTCGATATTTTGGAGGATGGATATGGGATCAATCTTCTTCCTCTGGCAGCATTTGCCCTTCGGATTTACGGGGATGATCCGTGTATTTGTTTTCGGTTAAAAGCGGTTGAAGGGATAGATCCTGATGAGATGCAAATGAATATGAGGATTCATAAAGCAATCTCCATCATTCAATTTAAAGTGGAAGGGCAGATCATCCGTCGGCAGAAAGCATTTCATTTAGAAAACAGGGCGCTTTTGCACAGAATTGATTTTGAAAAAGGTACGATTGAACTGGACGGAAAGAAATATCCGCTTTTGGATACGGCGTTTCCTACAGTCGATCCGAAAGATCCGTACGCTTTTACTCAAGAGGAAGAGGAGATCATGAAGCGGCTTGAAAAGGCGTTTCTGCACTGTGAGAAGCTTCAAAGGCATATGAGGTTTTTGCTGAACAAGGGAAGTTTGTATAAAGTTTACAATGATAATCTTCTCTATCACGGATGTGTTCCGCTCACAGAAGACGGAAAATTGAAAGAAATTCGGCTTTTCGGCAAGTCTTACGGTGGAAAAGAACTTTATGATGTTCTGGATTCTTATGTGAGAAAAGGCTTTTTTGCTCTTGATGAGAATGAAAGGCAGGATGGAAAGGACATCATGTGGTATATATGGCTGCATCCTGATTCTCCGCTTTTCGGAAAAGATAAGATGGCAACTTTTGAACGGTATTTTCTGCAAGATGCGGAAACTCACATAGAGAAAAAGAATCCGTATTACTCCCTGCTTGAAAATGAAAAAGTTATCAATCAGATATTGGAAGAGTTTGGGTTAGACCCGGCGGTGTCTCATATTGTCAACGGACATGTTCCGGTGAAACGAAAAGACGGGGAAAATCCCGTGAAATGCGGCGGGAAAGTGCTTGTGATCGACGGCGGATTTTCCAAAGCGTATCAGAAAGAAACCGGAATTGCAGGTTATACTTTGATCTTTAATTCATATGGACTTCTGCTTGTTGCGCACGAGCCGTTTGAATCTACAGAGTCGGCGATCGCAAAGGAAAAAGATATCCATTCCGAAACGATGATAGTGAAAAGAGTCAGGGAGAGGCTTTTAGTCGGAGATACGGATATCGGTGAGGAACTCAAACGTCAGGTAAAAGATCTTGAACGACTGCTTGTCGCATACAGAAACGGTGAGCTCAGAGAAAAACGATAGCAGGTATCGGATATATAACAGAACATAAAGAGAATATAAAACAGATAAATAAAAGTGAGGTTTGTATGGGAAAAGAAGAAATTCAGGAGTCAGAACCGCTTCGGATCTATTTGAATGAGATAGGGGAGATTCCTCTGTTGGACGAGACGGAAGAAAAAGAATTGGGCAGAAGAATCTCAGACGGAGACGAATCCGCAAGAGCGAGACTGGAAGAAGGGAATCTTCGTCTCGTCGTTTCTATCGCAAAACATTATACGGGAAGAGGTTTGCCGTTAATGGATCTGATTCAGGAAGGAAATATCGGATTGATGCATGCTGCCGAAAAGTATGACTATACGAAAGATAACCGTTTTTCAACTTACGCGTCATGGTGGATCAAAGAGGCAATTACAAGAGCCATCGATCAGCAGTCAAGAGAAATTCGAGTTCCGGTTCACGTTGCGGAAAATATAAAACGGGTGCAAAAAGCAGCAAAAGAACTGCAGCAGGAATTCGGAAGAGAAGCAGAACCGGGGGAGATTGCAAAGAAGCTTGGCGACCGGACAGAAGAGGAAGTGAAAAATATTCTTTCTTATATTCGAAATCCGGTATCTTTGGAAACTCCGGTAGGGGAAGATGGCGAGGACAGTCTTGGAGATTTTGTAGAAGACAGATCTGAGACGACGCCGGAAGATGCGATGGACGTTCTTGTCAGGAAAGAAGAAGTACAAGAACTTCTTGAAACTTTGAACGACAGAGAGAAAGAAGTGATCAGCCTTCGGTTTGGATTGGGGAAAGACCGCACATATACATTAGAAGAAATCGGTGAAAGTCTTGGTATAACAAGAGAGCGTGTGCGTCAGATTGAATCAAAAGCGATGGAAAAACTGAGGAAAAAGGCTCTGTAGCAAAAAGAAAAAATCCCGAATGTATAAATATTGAAAATATTGCAGATATTAGAACTACAACAATATTTATGGAAAGGGAGATATTCTTATGAAAAAAATGAAACAACTCATTTTGCTGACGCTCTGTGTGTTCACTTTGTTTGGCATGACAGCATGTGCGGGCAAAGATAAAACAGATAATGCGGCGGATCAGACGACAACGGATAAAGACAGAGACAACGATCGCAACGATGCGTCGGACAAGTCAGATAAAAAAGGAGACGGTATTCTTGATGATGCGGTAAATGATGTGACTCAGGGAGTTGATGACGTAACAGATGATGTCACAGACGGAATTGACGATGTGACAGACGATGTCACAGACGGTGTTGACAATGCGGCGGATGATCTGACTGATGAAAACGGAGCGAAAAAAGAAGGCGACCGTATGAAAAATACAGATCAGGGAGATGCAACAGGAAATGCCGATGACTCTATGAGATAGTTTTTTGTCGCATGATAAGAACAGTTATAAAATAATCGGGATTGATTCGACCGCAGAGAGAAGGAACTTTATGTCTGCGGTCGATCTTGTAATAGTGTAAACAATACATAAGGAGAAGGGCAGATGAAATTCAGACCGTGCATTGATATTCATAACGGAAAAGTAAAACAGATTGTCGGTGGAAGTTTAAAAGATGAGGGGAACATGGCAAAGACGAATTTCGCATCTGATTTAAACGCCGCATTTTATGCGAATATGTATAAGGAAGATTGTCTGAGAGGAGGTCATATTATTCTTTTAAACAGCCGGCAGTCAGAATATTATGAACAGACAAAACAACAGGCGAAAGAGGCTCTTCGTGTTTATCCGAAAGGACTGCAGATAGGAGGAGGGATTACAGACGAGAATGCATATGAATATATAGAATGCGGAGCGAGCCATGTGATCGTCACATCGTATGTGTTTCGCGGAGGAGAATTTTGCAGAGAAAATCTAAAGAAGCTTGTTCATGCCGTAGGAAAAGAGCATATCGTGCTCGATTTGAGCTGCCGAAAACAAGGTGAAGATTATTATGTAGTTACAGATCGTTGGCAAAAATATACGAATCTACGTTTGAACGCCGCTGTTCTTGAGGAATTATCTTCTTATTGTGATGAGTTTTTGATCCACGGCGTTGATGTAGAGGGAAAACGATCGGGAATGGAAGAACAACTTGTACATATGCTTGGGCAATGGGGAAAAATTCCGATTACATACGCCGGAGGAATCAGTTCGGAAGACGATTTGGAACGGTTTCGGAGTTTGGGCGGCGGACAACTTGACTTTACGATAGGAAGCGCCCTCGATCTTTTCGGAGGAACTGTTTCATATAGAAAAATTGTGAACAAATATAACTGATGAAAAGATGCATAACAGGTGACTATTTGAGAAAAAATGGTATATTTTGAAAGGTCTGTTTGGTATTAATAGATAGAAAAGAGCATGATATAAGCGGTGCAAATGTACAACAAGCAATACAAATGTATAAATTGACATTTTTGAGAAAATTTGCTATTCTGATAAAGAGCAAAGACATAGATGGCGGCTTTGAACAGATAAGATCAGATATTTTCTATGCATTATGCCGGAGAATATCGGATCTTTTTTTCTGCCTGTATTCGCGCAGCATTTTATGCAGAAATCTGCAATGACATCGAAAACAGATCTGCCGCTTCGGTCTGATATTATTGATAAAGGAGTGGAAGAATGCAAAAGAAGATTAGAAAGATCGTATCATCGATTCTTGCTTCCTGCATGGTTATTAGCGCATTTGCGGGCATAGCTCCGCAAAAAGCAGAGGCGAAGACAACGCTTGTCAATGTTGCCGTTAACGGTACGGTAAGTACGCAGAACGGTGAGAATGGAAGTTATGTAATCGGAAACATCAATGACGGTGATCCGAAAACAAGCTGGCAGACACAAGGAACGTGGCCTGCAACGGCTGTGATCCAGTTGGATAAAGGACGCAGTATTTCAAAAGTGGCTGTAGAACTTGGCGAAGACGGGGATAACAGTACAGGAAGAACGGCGCTTGTGACAGTTCAGTATGCACAGAACGGCATTACAACGGATTTGATTGATTTCGGAAGCAAGAGAATGACGGTAGATTCAAAAGAAGAGTTTACAGCGGACGTGCCGAAGTCGGCAACGCATATTTATGTAACGCTTTCCGATCCGCAGAATTCTGATGGAAGTCAGGGCGCGTTCTGGCCGTCGGTTCAGGAAGTGGAAGTGTTTGAAGAGCAGGAAGAAAAAGTGTCTGATTACAATAACATTGCAAATCAGGCGAAGATCACAACAGACGGAAACGAAAATCAATCTGAAGGATCAGCAAACCTTGTTGACGGAAACGACAAAACATTGTATAAGTTCCACAATGAAGCGCAGACTTCAGAGAAGTACATCGCTTTGAATTTTGACGAGGCAAGAACGATGGATGCGTTCCGCATTGCTTTTGAGCATGTGGGAGATACGGACAGTGTTGATTTCGCGTTCGAGTACAGCATCCTGGCGAAGAAAGCAGGAGACAGCGATTATACGAAGATTGCAGATCACCAGAAGGCAAACCGTACAGATAATTATGCGCAGGTTTATAAGTTTAATGCCGCGCAGTATTCAGAAGTGAAGATTGTTATGCATTCTTGTAAGACACAGGGCGGAACGCAGAACGGATGGCCGGCAGTGGCAGAGTTTGAGGTGTACGGAAGCGAGATCGAAGTACAGGATACAGGCAGTATCGCATTTAAGAAACCGGTACATACGCCGTCTGGAAAAAATACGGCGAAAAATATTACGGACGGAAGCAAAAAGACACAGTGGACCGGCGCATATTATCCGTCTTATGTAGATATTGATCTGGAGAAAAATTATAACCTTGATACGGTAGAAGTATATACACCGGAGAATGGATATTCTCAGTATACGATCTATACAAGTATGGACGGAAGAGATTTTGATAAACTGGCAGAGAAGACATCAAAAGATTCCTGTGATGCTGAAAAGGGAGAAGTTTACCAGGCGGAAGGAAAAGAAGCGAGAATCGTCCGCGTTTATATGGAATATAATTCCGCGTCTACGGCGGCTGTACTGAACGAAGTCCGTGTGACAGGAAAAGAGAGCAAGTCAGAAGTTCAGAAAAGACCTGAGATCAATACAGTAAAATATGAAGAGTCAGAATATAATGTAGAGATTACAGAAAATGATACGAAAAACGAAGTTTACGGTATTATCGAAAGAAGACTCGGAAAAGCTTACAAAGACTGGTTTAAGCTTGAACTTGCGGAGAATCCGAAAAAGAACGGTTATGATTACTTTGAACTTTCCATGGATGGAGATCAGGTGAAAATCAAAGGAAACGACGGTGTTTCTCTTGCGACAGGACTGAACCATTATCTGAAATATTTCTGTCAGGTAAATCTTTCACAAGTGGGAGATCAGGCAGATATGCCGGAAAATAAACCTGTTGTGACAGAAAAAGTATTTAAAGAGACGAAGGCGGAAGTCCGCTACTCTTATAACTACTGTACGCTTTCTTATTCTATGGCGTTCTGGGGAGAGCAGGAATGGCGTGACGAGTTAGACTGGCTGGCGTTAAACGGCGTGAACGTCGTTCTTGACGCGACAGCGCAGGAAGAAGTATGGAGAAGATTTTTAGGAGAACTTGGATATTCTCACGAAGATATTAAAGACTTTATTGCAGGACCTGCATATTATGCGTGGGCATATATGGCGAACCTTTCCGGTTTCGGAGGCCCGGTGCATGACTCGTGGTTTGAAGAGAGAACAGAGCTGGCAAGAAAGAATCAGCTTATTATGAGAAAACTCGGAATGCAGCCTGTACTGCAAGGTTACAGCGGAATGGTTCCGACAAATATTCACGATTATGACAAAAATGCAGAAGTGATCGAGCAGGGCGAGTGGTGTTCCTTCCAGCGTCCGACGATGTTAAAGACAACTTCTTCTACATTTGAAAAATATGCGAAGAAATTCTATCAGTGTCAGAAAGAAGTTTACGGAGACGTAAGCAACTATTATGCGACAGACCCGTTCCACGAAGGCGGCATTACAGGCGGTATGAATGCGTCCGACATTTCGGAAAAAGTATTAACTGAAATGATCACGGCAGACAAAGATGCGGTTTGGATCATCCAGTCATGGCAGGGTAATCCGACAACTGCATTGTTAAACGGTCTTGACAGAGTGGAAAAGGGAACAGATCATGCGCTGATTCTTGACTTGTACGCAGAGAAAGACCCGCATTATGATGAAGGACGTCCCGGCGCGGAAGCATATGGAGACGAGGAAGAATTTGACAAGACTCCGTGGCTGTTCTGTATGCTGAATAACTTCGGAGGACGTCTCGGACTGCACGGACATCTTGACAACCTTGCAAATAATATTCCGAAAGTATTTAATGAGACGAAATATATCGCGGGAATCGGAATCACTCCTGAGGCGAGTGTAAATAACCCGGTATTGTATGATTTCTTGTTCGAGACGATCTGGCAGGATGATGCGTCACAGAAGATGGAAGTGATCGATCTTGACACATGGCTTGATGATTATGCGACGAGAAGATACGGAGCAGAGAGTGAGTCGGCAAATCAGGCATGGGATATTTTGAAAGAAACAGTATATAAGGCGAGCTTAAACGGCCTTGGACAGGGTGCGCCGGAGTCAGTTGTAAATGCAAGACCGAATCTTACGATCGGGGCGGCTTCTACATGGGGCAACGCGGTGATCAGCTATGAAAAAGGCGATCTTGAAGAAGCGGCAGCGCTTCTGTTAGCTGATTATGATAAGCTGAAAGACAGCGCAGGATATCAGTACGATCTGGCAAATGTTTTGCAGCAGGTACTTTCCAACAGCGCTCAGGAATATCAAAAAGGTATGTCTGCAGCGTTCAGCGCAAAAGATCTGGACAGCTTTAAAACATATTCGGAAAAATTCATGTCAGTGATCGAAGACATGGAAAAAGTAACGGGAACAAGCGAATACTTCCTTCTCGGAAGATGGGTAGAGCAGGCAAAAGCGCTTGCAAATAATGCGGATGACTTTACAAAAGAACTGTATGAGTTCAATGCAAAAGCGCTCGTTACTACATGGGGATCGAAAAATCAGGCGGAAAAAGGCGGTCTGAAAGATTACTCTAACCGTCAGTGGTCAGGCTTGATCGGTGATTTCTATAAAGCAAGATGGCAGCGCTGGATCACAGCAAGAACAAACGAGCTTTCGGGAACGGATTATGAGAGTAATATCGACTGGTTTGAGTGGGAATGGGAATGGGTACGCAGCAATAAAGAGTATCCGACAACTGCGACACCGCAGGATCTGAAAACACTCGGAGCAGAAATTTTAGAAAACTACTCTGTAAAAAATCCGGCGGCAAATGATGAGTTTGACCTTCCGACAGAAGGGATGACTGCTACGGCAGGAAGCGCGCAGCCGCAGACAGGGAAAGAAGGACCCGCATCATATGTTCTGGATAAAGACGTGTCAACGCTTTGGCACAGTAAATATGAAGGCGACGACCAGAATAATCTGTGGATCGATATTGCCCTGGGAGAGAGCAAGACTGTCAACGGACTGCGTATACTTCCAAGAAACGGCGCGGTGAACGGTGTGATCGTTGAATACCGTATTGAGGTAAGCAATGATAACGGACAGTCTTATCATGAAGTGGCGACAGGAACATGGACAAATGATTCAGGATGGAAATGGGCTCAGTTTGATCAGACAGAGGCGACAAACGTTAGATTATATGCAGTGAGAACATTGTCAGATCAGGCAGGAAAGAACTTTGCATCTGCGGCAGAAATCCGTATAATGGCTCCGAAAAAAGAAGAACCGCAGCCGGAACAGGTAAATAAGCAGTTCCTTGAATTTTTGATCGGATACGCACAGAGCGCGAAAGAAAAACCGGAATATGAACATGTCGTTCCTGAAGTGAAAAAAGCGTTAGATGCAGCGCTTGCGAAAGCAGTTCAGGTGAAAGATAATGAAAAAGCGTCACAGGAGCAGGTTGACGAAGCGTACACAGAATTGCTTGAAATCGTACATATGCTTGACTTTATAGGTGACACGACAAGCCTGAAAGTATTGGTCGATGCAGTGAGCGATAAGACTGAAAAAGACTATACTCCGTCCACATGGCAGCCGTTTAAGAGCGCATTGGATGCGGCAAATGAAGTCTTGAAAAATGAAAATGCGCTTGATGCGGATATCGAGGCGGCTCGCACAGCGCTTGAGACAGCGGTAAACGGACTTGTAAAACGTGCAGATTTCACAAAACTGCAGGCTTCGGTTGATGAGGCGAAAAAAGCGTACGGGGATCTTTCGGGATATACGGAAGAATCCGCAGCGAAGTATACGCAAGCGCTGACAGCGGCTGAAACGGTACTTAAAAACGCGGATGCTTCACAGACAGAAGTAGATCAGGCGAAGACGGATCTTGAAACTGCGATCAGCGGACTGACTGCAAAACCGAGTCCGGATAAAGTGGATAAGACTGCGCTTCAGAGTTATGTAGATTTCGCAAAGAAATACGCAGATAAAGAAGAAGAGTATACTCCTTCGACATGGAATGCTTTTAAGGCGGCATATGATAAAGCGCAGGAAGTTCTTAAAGATGAGAAGGCGGCACAAAAAGAGGTAGACGACGCTTTGGCTAAACTGCAGAAAGCTGCCGTTGATTTGGAAATGAAGCCGAGCAAAGAAAAGTTAGAGGAATTAAAGAAAGCGATCAAAGCGGCTGAAAAGAAAGATTTAAGCGGATATACGGATGCGTCTGTCGAAGCATATAAAGATGTTGTGGAAAAAGCAAAAACAATGTTGTCAGATAAAGAAACAACAGCAACAGAGGTTGAAGATATGCTGAAAACATTAAAAGATGCAGACAAGCTTCTCGTAGAGAAAGACAATCCGCAGGAAGAAGACAAAAAGCCGAGCAAAGAGCAGTTAGAAGCATTGAAAGAAGCGATCAAAGCGGCTGAAAAGAAAGACTTAAGCGGATATACGGATGCGTCAGTGAAAGCATATAAAGACGTTTTGGAAAAAGCAAAAGCGGTATTGGAAGACAAGAAAGCGACGGCAAAAGACGTTGAAGATATGTTAAAAGCGTTAAAAGATGCAGAGAAACTGCTTGTGAAAAAAGATGACGTTAAGGAAGATGAGGATAAAAATCCGGATTCACAGAAAGGTCAGGCAGTTCAGACAGGCGATCAGACACCGATCATGTTCTGGGCGTTCATGCTGGTAGCTTCCGCAGTTGTTATTTTCAGAAGAAGAAAAAGAGCATAGAGCAATGCATAAAAAAATCAGCACAGGATAATCAAATATTGTGTGCGGATGAATGAGAAAAGCACAGAGCCTTTGGAATGGGTTCTGTGCTTTTTGCAATGGCGATAAGCCAAAGTCCGGGCTTGCCCGTGACCTTGGCGACCGCTTGCACTCCCGGAATGTGCCTTTTGGTACTTCCGGTGATTGAATGATTCTGAATGGGATCATTATTTCCGATATAAGAGTATCGTTTTTGTGCGTAAAAGGCGGTGCGCGTATGGTTGTCAAAACAATTTTTGAGTATTGAATTACGCTTTGGTTAGTGTTAAAATGAAGAATAGTGGTGGCATCGGAGCTATTACCGATGCTAAATTTATATAAGGAGTTAATTACAGAATATGGGTATTATAGAAAAGATTTTCGGAACCCACAGCCATAATGAGCTGAAAAGAATTTATCCGATCGTAGACCGGATCGAAGCTCTTGCTCCTGCGATGGAGGCGCTGTCAGATGAGGAACTGAAAGGAAAAACAAAGGAGTTTAAGGACAGACTGAATGAAGGAGAGACGCTTGACGACATTCTTCCTGAGGCTTATGCCGTTGTAAGAGAGGCAGCATGGAGAAGTATCGGTATGCGTCATTACAGAGTACAGCTTATCGGTGGTATTATTCTGCACCAGGGTCGTATTGCCGAGATGCGTACAGGTGAAGGTAAGACGCTTGTGTCTACACTTCCGGCTTATCTGAACGCACTTTCAGGAAAAGGCGTCCATATCGTTACGGTCAATGATTATCTGGCAAAACGTGACGCTGAATGGATGGGAAAAGTACATGAATTTCTTGGATTGACAGTCGGTGTTATTTTAAACGGAATGGACAATAAAGAGCGCCGTGCGGCATATGACTGCGATATTACTTATGTAACGAATAATGAACTCGGATTTGACTATCTGCGTGACAACATGGTCATATATAAAGAACAGCTCGTACAAAGAGGTCTGAATTTTGCGATCATCGATGAGGTTGACTCTGTTTTGATCGACGAGGCGAGAACGCCGCTTATTATTTCCGGGCAGAGCGGAAAATCGACAAAGCTTTATGAAGCGTGTGATATTCTTGCCCGTCAGCTTGAACGTGGCGAGGCAAGCGGAGAATTCTCCAAGATGAATGCGATTATGGGAGAGGATATCGAAGAGACGGGTGATTTTATTGTCAATGAAAAGGAAAAGGCAATTAACCTGACAGAAGACGGAGTTAAGAAAGTAGAGAAATTCTTCCATATTGAAAATCTTGCCGATCCGGAAAATCTGGAGATCCAGCATAATATTATCCTTGCTTTGCGCGCGCATAATCTGATGTTTAAAGATCAGGACTATGTTGTGAATGCAGAAGGAGAGGTTATGATCGTCGATGAATTTACAGGACGTATCATGCCGGGAAGACGTTATTCGGACGGGCTGCATCAGGCGATTGAGGCGAAGGAACACGTAAAAGTGCGCAGAGAGAGCAAGACGCTTGCGACGATCACATTCCAGAACTTGTTTAATAAATTTGAGAAGAAGAGCGGTATGACAGGTACGGCTCTTACAGAAGAAAAAGAGTTCCGTGATATTTACGGAATGGACGTTATAGAAATCCCGACAAACAAACCGGTTCAGAGAAAAGACCTTGAAGATGCGGTATATAAAACAAAAGCAGAAAAATATCATGCTGTCGTTGAAGAAGTAAAGAGAGCTCATGCTACAGGTCAGCCGGTTCTTGTCGGAACGATCACGATAGAAGTGTCCGAACTTTTGAGCGGTATGCTGAAAAAAGAAGGAATCAAACATAACGTTCTGAATGCGAAATATCACGAGCAGGAAGCAGAGATCGTAGCGGATGCAGGTGTTCACGGCGCCGTAACGATCGCGACGAACATGGCAGGTCGTGGTACGGATATTAAACTTGATGAAGATGCGAGAGCGGCAGGCGGATTAAAGATTATCGGTACGGAAAGGCATGAGTCAAGACGTATTGACAATCAGCTTAGAGGACGTTCCGGTCGTCAGGGAGATCCGGGTGAATCAAGATTTTATATTTCACTGGAAGATGATCTTCTTCGTCTGTTCGGTTCGGACCGTCTTATGGGAGCTTTTAATGCGCTGGGTGTTGCAGACGGGGAACAGTTGGAGCATAAGATGCTTTCCAATGCGATAGAGACAGCACAGAAAAAACTGGAGACAAACAACTTCGGTATCCGTAAAAATCTGCTTGAGTATGATCAGGTTATGAACGAGCAAAGAGAGATCATTTACGGAGAGAGAAGAAGGGTTCTCGACGGCGAGAGCATGAGAGATACCGTCTATAATATGATCACAGAATATGTTGAAAATATTACAGACCGTTTCGCCTCTCCGGAAGCGGCAGCAGAAGACTGGGATGTAAAAGGTCTGGAGCTGAACTTGCATAAGATTATTCCGATGATGGAGCTTCCGTCAGAGAAAGAATGTATTGATATGCGTCAAAAAGAGCTGAAACATCTCTTGAAAGAACGTGCGGTGAAAGCGTATGAAGTGAAAGAAGCGGAATTCCCGGAAGCAGAACAGATCCGAGAGTTAGAGCGTGTCGTACTTCTAAAAGTAATCGATGCAAGATGGATGGATCATATCGACGATATGGATCAGCTTCGTCAGGGAATCGGTCTTCAGGCATACGGACAGAGAGATCCGCTTGTTGAGTATAAGATGACAGGGTATAATATGTTTGGCGAGATGACAAATATGATCGCCGAGACAACGATCCGTACACTGTTCAATGTTCGTGTCGAGCAGAAAGTAGAAAGAGAAGAGGTAGCGAAAGTTACAGGAACAAATAAGGATGACACTTCCGTACGCGCTCCGAAAAAGCGGGAAGATAAGAAAGTTTATCCGAACGATCCATGTCCTTGCGGAAGCGGGAAAAAATACAAACAATGCTGTGGAAGAAAACCGGTGTAATAGACGGTATTATAAAAAACAATAGAATCCGTATAATAAAAGATAAGACAGGATTTGTATAATAAATGAAAGAGGTGATCAAGGTGGTTTTGTTAGATGAACTGAAGTTAAGACTAAGCGCATATGAAGAACCGCTGAAAGATTTGAGGGATTCACTTTGACTTAGCTTCTAAGAAGCTGCGGGTTGAAGAGTTGGAGAAGCGTTTGGAAGAACCGGGATTTTGGGATGATCCGGAAGTTTCCCAACAAGTAATGAAAGAATTAAAAGGGCTGCAGGACTCTGTAAAAGAAATCGAAAAGCTGTATTCAGATTATGAGGATATGATGCTTCTGATTGAGATGAGCGAGGAAGAAGACAGCGAGGAAACAGCGGAAGAGATTGAAGAAGAATTGCAGCAGTTTGAAGAGACGTTTGAAGAATTGCGTATCGGGACACTTCTTACAGGACCATATGACAGAGATAATGCGATCGTGACGCTTCATGCCGGGGCGGGCGGTACAGAATCTTGTGACTGGACCGGAATGCTCTACCGTATGTATACGAGGTGGGCGGAAAAGAAAGGGTACAGTATCGAAGAGCTGGATTATCTTGAGGGAGATGTGGCAGGAGTAAAAGGCGTGACTTTTGAGGTGAAGGGCGAGAATGCATACGGATATCTTCGCTCGGAAAAAGGAGTACACCGTCTCGTGCGTATTTCTCCGTTTAATTCGGCAGGAAAGCGTCAGACATCATTTGCATCCTGTGATGTGATTCCGGATATAGAGGAAGATATCGATATAGAGATCAATGACGATGATCTGAAGATCGACACATATCGTTCCAGCGGCGCGGGAGGTCAGCATATAAATAAGACGTCCTCGGCAGTGCGTATTACGCATCTTCCGACCGGAATCGTAGTTCAGTGTCAGAATGAACGCTCTCAGCATATGAACAAGGATAAAGCGATGCAGATGCTCAAATCAAAGCTTTATTTGATGAAGCAGCAGGAACAGGCGGAAAAAATGTCTGATATCCGCGGAGAAGTAAGGGATATTAATTTTGGAAATCAGATCCGTTCCTATGTCATGCAGCCGTATACGATGGTGAAAGATCACCGTACAAATGCGGAAGTAAGTAACGTAGGCGGAGTGATGGACGGAAATATCGATCCGTTTATCAACGCATATTTAAGTGCAAATACAGAACAGGCATCCGAGCAGTGATCGGAAGCCTGTTTTGGCTAATAGTGGTTTTGTGAAATGTTACGAACAGAAAAAGGGATAGGAAAGGAAGAATAGGATGATAAGTATAGCGGTATTGGGATATGGCACAGTCGGTTCGGGAGTTGTAGAAGTGCTCGAAAAAAATAAGGATGTTATCAATCAGAGAGCAGGAGATGAAATCAGTGTCAAATATGTTCTTGATCTGAGAGATTTTCCGGGAGATCCGATACAGGAAAAGATAGTGCATGACATTGATGTGATCATTAATGATCCGGAAGTTCAAATCGTAGTGGAAGTAATGGGTGGAGTAGAACCGGCGTATACATTTGTAAAACGGTGTCTGGAAGCGGGAAAGAGCGTGGCGACATCCAACAAAGCGCTTGTGGCAAAGCATGGCGCGACTCTTCTGTCTATCGCAAGAGAGCGGGAGATCAATTTCCTGTTTGAAGCAAGTGTAGGAGGAGGTATCCCGATTATCCGCGCGTTAAATTCTTCGCTGACGGCAGACCGCATTGAGGAGATTACCGGAATTTTGAACGGAACGACAAACTATATGCTTACGAAGATGTTTTATGAAGGTGCTCAGTACGACGAAGTGCTTAAAGAAGCGCAGGATAACGGCTTTGCGGAGCGCAATCCTGAGGCTGATGTAGAAGGATATGACGCATGCCGGAAAATCGCGATTCTTTCTTCTCTTATTTCAGGACATCAGGTTGATTTTGAAGATATTTACACAGAAGGTATCACGCAGATAACAAAAGAAGATATGATGTATGCAAAAGAGATGAAAATGACGATCAAACTTCTTGCATCGAGTAAGCGTGACGGCGACCACCTCCATGCGATCGTTGCTCCGGCGCTTCTTGGAAATGAACATCCGCTTTATAGCGTAAACGGTGTGTTCAACGCAGTGTTTGTAAACGGAAATATGCTTGGAGACGCAATGTTTTACGGAAGCGGAGCAGGAAAACTTCCTACGGCGAGCGCTGTTGTAGCGGATGTTGTAGATGAAGCAAAACATCTTCACAGAAATATTATGACAATGTGGAAAAATGAAAAGCTGGAACTTCTTCCGATAGAGGATACGGAAAAACGTTTCTTTGTACGGATCAGCGGCGACGAAAAAATGCGTCGGGAAGAAACAGAAGCGGCATTTGGAGCAGTGACTTTTGTGAGAGCGGAAGGTCTTGAAAATGAGTTCGGTATCATAACAGAAGTGATGACAGAGGGAGCATACAGAAAGATCGCGGAGAAATTTGAGGGAATCCTTCATATGATCCGTGTTGAAGAGTAAAATAAAGAGGACGAAAATTATGAAATATATCGTTATTTTATGTGACGGAATGGCAGATGAACCACTGGAGTCTCTGTCAGGGAAAACACCGCTTGAAGCGGCAAAGACTCTGAATATGGATCGTCTGGCAAAAAACGCGGAGATCGGGATGGTTCAGACAGTTCCGAAAGGAATGTCTCCGGGAAGCGATACTGCAAACCTGTCGGTGATCGGATATGATCCGAAGAAGTATTATTCAGGACGTTCTCCGTTAGAAGCTTTGAGTATCGGCGCGCAGATGGGGGACTTGGATGTGTCTTTTCGGTGCAACCTTGTTACATTGACAGAGGATGAAGATTGTTATGAAGAACGCACGATTCTTGATCACAGTTCGGGAGAAATATCGACAGAGGATGCGGCAGTTCTTATGGAAGCATTAAGTAAAGGGCTTGCAAAAGACGGATATCATTTTTATGTAGGAACGAGCTACCGTCACCTGCTGATCCAGAATAACGGACATGTGACAGAATTGACGCCGCCTCATGATATTTTGACAAAGAAGATCGGCGGATATCTCCCGGAAGATGAAGTGCTTCGGGAAATGATGGTGAAAAGCTACGATATATTAAAAGATCATCCGATCAATATAAAACGCAGGGAAGAAGGGAAAAACCCAGCCAATTCAGCATGGTTTTGGGGAGCGGGAACGCGTCCTGCGCTGACTTCGTTTGAAGAAAAAAACAAAGTAAAAGGCGCAATGATCTCTGCTGTCGATCTGTTAAAAGGAATTGCAGTAGGCGCAGAAATGGATAATATTACGGTAGAAGGAGCAAATGGCGGACTCCATACAAATTATGGAGGAAAGGCTGAAGCTGCGGTGAAAGCGCTTACAGAGGACGGCTATGATTTTGTTTATGTACATATTGAAGCGCCGGACGAGATGGGACATCAGGGAAGTACGGATGATAAGATCAAAGCGATTGAATTGATAGACGACCTTGTGATCGGTCCTGTGGCAGAAGGACTTGAGCAGGCGGGTGAAGATTACAGGATGCTGATTCTTCCGGATCATCCGACGCCTGTGCGCGTGCGTACTCATACAGGTGATCCTGTTCCGTATATGTTGTATGACAGCACAAATGCAGTAAAAGGACAGGATGAGTATTCTGAACGGACGGCACAGAAAACGGGGATCTTCAGAGAAAAAGGAGATCGTTTGATCGATCATCTTTTGGAACGTGAATAATTGATTTTGCAGGAAAATAAGCAGAGAAAAAGAAAGCACCACTTTGTGTTGAGGTTGAGTTTGCAAAGACAAAACTTGCAGCAAGGAAGGTGCTTTCTGCGTTTAGAAGCAGTTTCAGGCTTGACAGACATTCTTATTTTGATGTAAAATAGCCGTTGTAAAGTAAAAATGATTATGAAAGTGTTGAAGAGGACAGTAAGCTGTCCGGTCATCTCAGAGAGGGATCTGTATGGTGTGAAGATCCTGATGTTCCGGCTGACTGAATACCACCTCGGAGCGGCCTTAATACGGCACGGTGATTCCGTTATCATCACATGAATTAAGATGGTTTTCTGACGAAGACAAACAGGGTGGAACCGCGGGAGTTTTCCCGTCCCTGTGTGGAGTGTTTCCGTGCAGCATAGATTCATAGATAAGAGGCATTCCGTATGGAGTGCTTCTTTTATGTTTGCGGACAGGGAAGAATAACAAAAAGAAAGGAAGAAAAAGATGAAGATCACATTAAAAGACGGATCAAGCAAAGAATATGCACAGCCGATGAGTGTTTATGAAATTGCGCTTGATATTAGTGAAGGGTTGGCAAGAGTTGCTACGGCAGGGGAAATTGACGGAGAGGAAGTTGATTTAAGAACTGTTGTTGACAAAGATTGTGAATTGAATATTTTGACATTTAACGATGAAAAAGGAAAAGGAGCTTTTCGTCATACAGCATCTCATATTATGGCGCAGGCGATTAAAAGGCTGTATCCCGATGCGAAACTTGCGATCGGACCGTCGATCGCAGACGGATTTTATTATGATATAGACAAGGAGACTCCGCTTACAGCAGAGGATCTTGATAAGATCGAGGCTGAGATGAAGAAGATCGTAAAAGAGAATCTTGAGATCAAACAGTATACAATGCCAAGAGAAGAAGCGATTGCGTATTTTAAAGAAAAAAATGAGCCTTATAAAGTAGAATTGATCGAAGATCTTCCGGAAGGCGAAACGATCAGTTTCTATTCACAGGGAGAATTTACCGATCTGTGCGCAGGTCCGCATCTTATGACAACAAAACCGGTGAAAGCATTTAAATTAACAAGTCTTGCAGGCGCTTATTGGAGAGGCGACGAACATAATAAAATGCTTCAGAGAATTTACGGAACTGCTTTTTCCAAAAAGGCAGAGCTTGAAGAATATCTGACGATGATTGAGGAAGCGAAAAAGCGTGATCACAGAAAACTTGGAAAAGAACTCGGTCTGTTTATGATGCGCGAAGAAGGACCGGGATTTCCGTTTTTCCTTCCGAACGGTATGGTTCTGAAAAACACACTGCTTGATTACTGGAGAGAGATTCACCGCAGAGCGGGATATGTAGAAATTAATACGCCGATTATGTTAAGTCGCCATTTATGGGAAACATCAGGTCACTGGGATCATTATAAAGAAAATATGTATACAACAGTAGTTGATGAGGAAGATTTCGCAATTAAACCGATGAACTGTCCGGGCGGAATTCTTGTGTATGAGTCAGAGCCGCGTTCTTACCGTGATCTTCCGATCCGTATGGGAGAGTTGGGACTTGTGCACCGTCATGAAAAATCAGGTCAGCTCCACGGATTAATGAGAGTTCGCTGTTTTACACAAGATGATGCGCATATTTTCATGACGCCGGAACAGATTAAAGATGAGATCAAAGGCGTTGTAAAACTGATCGACGAAGTGTATAGTTTGTTTGGATTTAAGTATCATGTCGAGCTTTCTACACGGCCGGACGACAGTATGGGAAGTGATGAAGATTGGGAAATGGCGACAGATGCTCTTAGAAGCGCGCTTGATGATATCGGACTTCCGTATATTGTAAATGAAGGGGACGGAGCTTTTTACGGTCCGAAGATCGACTTCCATCTGGAAGATTCTATCGGAAGAACGTGGCAGTGCGGTACGATCCAGCTTGACTTCCAGCTTCCGCTTCGATTTGAACTTGAGTATACAGGAGCGGACGGAGAGAAGCACAGACCGATTATGATCCACCGCGTTGTATTCGGTTCTATCGAACGTTTCATCGGAATTCTGATCGAGCATTTTGCGGGCGCATTCCCGACATGGCTTGCTCCGGTACAGGTGAAAGTTCTTCCGATCTCTGACAAATATCTTGATTATGCAGGTAAAGTGCTTGAAGATCTGAAGGAGGCGGGTATTCGCGCAGAAATTGACAGTCGTGCGGAGAAGATCGGATATAAGATCCGCGAGGCACAGATGAAAAAGATTCCGTATATGCTCGTTGTAGGAGCGAAGGAAGAAGAGGAAGGCAAAGTATCTGTAAGAAGCAGATTTGCCGGAGATGAAGGTCAGTGTGGTCTGGAAGAGTTTATAGAACAGATTAAAGAAGAAGTTGCAGCAAAGAAACTCAGAGAGACAGTGCAGGATAAATAAATCATAAAATAAATTAAGAAGAGTTCAGAACAGATGATACTATCATACTGCTGAACTCTTTTTTGTATTGGGATCAAAATGTAAAAGAAAAAACATCTGTTTTAAGGTTCTTCTTTTTTGTAAGATTCATCGGTGGAAATTGTGACCGGAATGTCGATGATCTTATGCGGAGTAATATTTTTAACTAAATATTCAAATAAAGTTTTGATCAATAAATATCCTTGGTTTACCGGTTCTTGTCCCAATACGAAATCAACAACCTGTGTTTGGAGCAAGTGAATGGAGCCTTCTGTAAGATCGTGACAGATCACATGGATATTCTCAGAATCATCTATGATATCCAAGGCGCTTCCCACTCCGGCTATACCGCCGCCTGTAATATAGATTCCGTCCAGATCGGGAAGTTTGTTACAGTATTCTAAGGTGATGCGAAAGGCATCTTCTTTTTTATCTTGATTTTCAGAAATGCCGACGATTTTGATATCCGGTCGTGTTTCCGAGATTTTATTTTGAAAACCAAGCAGTCTTTGCTGATGGCATGAAAGTTTTGTACTGCTGATAATGATTCCTATTCTGGCATCTTTCGGAAGAATCTTACACATTAATCCGGCTGCGGTTCTTCCGCCTTTATAATGATCCTGTCCGATAAAGCATAAACTTTTTACTTCGGGAGCAGGAGAGTTAAAGGTGATTACGGCGATTCCTTTTTCGATAAGGGAGTTAAGAAGGGCGTAAACATTTGGGTGATCCAGAGGAAAGACTGCCATTCCGCTGACTCCGTTTTCAGTTAAATCGTTAATAATCCGGATTTCTTCGGAAGGATCAAGACTGGTCATCAGTTTGATGATTACTTCGATTCCAAAAGCAGAAAATTCCTTCTTGGCACGGTTGATTCCCGAAATAATATCATGGATAAAGGGGTTATAATCCGGTGTTAAGATGACCCCGATTTTTAAGGATTCCTTTTTAGATACTAACGCTTTGGCAAGGAAGTTCGGTTCATAGTGCAGTTCTTTTGCGATTTTCAAAACTTTTTGGCGCGTTGCCTCGCTGACTCCGGAACGATTGTTTAGTACCCGGTCTACAGTACCTCGAGAAACGTTTGCCAGCTCTGCAATTTGTTTTACGGTTACCGCCATGTAATAATCACCTCCCATATAATACCATTTTTACTGCTAATAATATAACATAATATCGTGCTCGTGTCTAGTTACAAAAAATAAGAGTTTGTGCAAAAAAAATATATGTAACATACAACTCAATATAAATGTAAAAAATGCACAAAAAATACAGTGAAAAAATGGTGAATATATAGTATTGAAACAATAAAATGAACATGGTACTATAAATACAAGAAAAACGTGCACGAGCACGAAAAAGAAGGAGGATGAAGATGAAATTTGGAACATTATATTCTTATTGGGGAACAAAATGGCAATGTGATTATTTGAAAACATTAAAACGAGTTTCAGACATCGGATTTGACATTTTGGAAATGGGTGCTCCTCACTTGTTGGAAATGTCAGATTATGAACTTTCAGAATTGAGGCGCGCGGCGAAAGATATGGATATGGTATTGACGGCAAATATCGGACCGGCAAAAGATAAAGATCTTGCTTCTCCTGATCCGGATATACGAAAAGCGGGAGTAAACTATTTGATCGATATATTAAAAGCAATGGAAAAAGTAGGATCTAAATCACTTGTTGGAGCAATGTATTCTTATTGGCCGTGTCAATTTGAAATAACGGATAAGGAAGCTGCCTGGGAGAGAAGCATCGAGGGGATGAAAGAGGTTGCAGAAGCTGCGGAATCATTGGGAATCGAATGCTGTCAGGAAGTTTTGAATCGATATGAAACTTATATTATCACAGATTGCAGGGAAGGATTGGAATACTGCAGGAGAGTCGGAAGTGAAAACGTTAATCTCCTTCTTGATACATTTCATATGAATATCGAAGAAGATAATATTCCGGAGGCTATCCGGCTTGCAGGAAGAAAATTGGGCCATCTGCATGTGGGAGAATCAAACAGAAAGCTTCCGGGAATGGGATCCCTTCCTTGGAGAGATATCGGACGGGCGCTAAGAGATATCGGATATGAGAAAGGCGTCGTTATGGAACCGTTTCTTCTTCAAGGAGGAGAGGTCGCTCGGGACTGTAAAGTGTGGAGAGATTTAAGTGGGAATGCAGATGAGAAAATGCTGGATCGCTATATAAAAGAATCTTTAACATTTTTGAAACATGAATTTACGTTTTGAGGAGAGGATATGAAATGGCAGAAATTTGGACGATGGGTGAAATGATCGTGGAAATTATGCGGGAGAAAGAAAATGAGCCACTGGATAAAGCAGGAGTTTTTCGAGGACCTTATCCGAGCGGAGCACCGGCGATTTTTATTGATACAGTGGCGAGACTCGGACATAAGGGCGGAATTATCGGAGGAGTAGGCAAAGACGATTTTGGAAAATGTCTGTTGGACAGATTGAAAAGTGACGGAGTCGATGTGTCGCATGTGATTGAAAATCCAAAAAAAGCTACAGGATGTGCGATTGTAACATATTTTGATGATGGCTCCCGAAAATTTATTTTTCATATGGGGAATACTCCGGCTGTTGAAGCGAAAGCGCCGCAGAAGGATGTGCTGGATGGAGTTCGGTATTTTCATGTAATGGGCTGTTCTTTGTTTGCTGATATAGAGTTTGCAAAAGAAATTTTAAAAGCGGCACAAACGGCAAAAAAAATAGGGGCGAAGGTTTCTTTTGATCCGAATATCAGAAAAGAATTAATAGGGGAAAAAGAGACGGATAAAATTCTGGAGAATCTGATGCGGTTGACGAATGTTTTTTTGCCCGGGGAGGAAGAACTTCTTTTGTTGACAGGAAAAGAAACAGTGGAAGAAGCTGTTGAAGAATGCTTTAAAAATCCTGAGCTTGAAATATTGGCATTAAAGCAAGGTTCGCGGGGGTCAAAGATTTATACGAAGGAAAAAACGGTTGAAACAGGAATTTACAGAATTCAGCCTGTAGATGCAACCGGAGCCGGAGATAGTTTTGACGCGGCGTTTATCTGCGGACTGTGTGAAGGAAAGAGAATTGAAGAGGCGGCGAAAATGGCAGCAGCAGCAGGTGCGATTAATACAGCGGCGTTTGGTCCTATGGAAGGAAAGATCAGCGTGGAAGCGATAGATAAGATGATAAAGGAGGAATGAAAATGAAAAAAGTAAATATCGGAGTAGCGGGACTTGGATTTGGAAAAGAATTTGCGGCGATTTACTGTGATCATCCGCTTGTTGATAAAGTGGCGATCTGTACAAGGAATCCCGAAACTTTAAATAAAGTGGGGGAAGAACTCGGAATTCCGGAAGAATTAAGATTTACAAATTATGATGATATGATTTCACATGAAGAATTGGATGCGATTCATATTGTGACGCCGATTAAAGAACACTATCCTCAGTCGATCAAAGCGCTAAGAGCCGGGAAACATACTGCATGTACAGTTCCGATGGCGACATCTTTGGATGAGTTGAGAGAGATTGTAAAAACATCCAGGGAAGTTGGAAAAATCTATACGATGATGGAAACTTCGCTTTATACAAGAGAATACCTTTATGTAAAGAGATTAAAAGAAAATGGTGAACTTGGAAAAATTCAGTATTTAAAAGGTGATCATATGCAGAACATGTCTCTGGAAGGCTGGGGAGACTACTGGCAGGGATTTCCGCCGTTTTGGTATGGCACGCATGTACTGTCACCGATTCTGGATCTGGCCGGTACAACAGCTAAGAGTGTGCGGTGTCTTGGAAGCGGAAGGGTAAATAAAGAAAGAGCTGAACATTACGGGTGTCCGTATGCGGTAGAAACCGCTACATTTAGATTGAGAAACAGCGATATCGTAGCAGAGGCACATAGATGTCTTTTCGAGACAGTACGTCAGGTAAGAGAGTGTTTTGATGTTTACGGAGATAAAATGTCGTTTGAGTGGGAGCCGACGGTAGACGAAGGACATACTATTTTCACAGGCATTGATGATTTTACAAAGTTTACAGCTCCGGACACAGCGGAACTTTTGCCAAAAGAGATTCAAAAGTATACGTTGCGTTCAGCTATTAAAGATCCAAATCAGCCGTCCTTTATACAAGGAAGCGGGCATGGAGGTTCTCATCCTCATCTTTGCAATGAATTTGTGAATGCGATCGTAGAGGGAAGACAGCCGTATATGGATGCGGTTCGCTCGGCAAATTATACGGCGGCCGGTATTTGCGCACAGGAATCAGCAGACCATGGCGGAGCAGAAGTAGAAATACCGGATTTTGCAGAAGAATTTTAAGCTGTTTAGGAGGGACTTATGGAAAAATTACTGGAAATGAAAGAAATCTGTAAGTCTTTTGGGACGAATAATGTCCTGAAGAATGTGCAGTTTGATCTTTTTGCCGGAGAAGTTCATGCCTTGATCGGAGAAAACGGAGCAGGAAAATCTACACTAATGAAAATATTAATGGGTATGTATAAAAAGGATTCGGGAAGTCTTTCTGTTTTGGGATCAGATGAAGCGTACACAAATCCGGATCAGGCGCTCAAAGCCGGAGTTGCCATGATTCATCAAGAACTCAATCCGATTCCGGATATGTCTGTTGCTGAAAATATATTTCTTGGGAAAGAAAAAAGAAAATGGATCTTTACGTCTAAAAAAGAGCAGGAAAAAGAGTCAAAAAGATATTTGGATATGTTGGGAATCGATCTGGAACCGTCTGTACTGATGAGAGAATTAAGTGTTTCTGAAATGCAGATGGTGGAAATTGCGAAAGCACTTTCTTATGGGGCAAGAATTATTATCATGGATGAACCTACTTCTGCAATTACAGAAGCGGAAGTGGAGAAATTATTTCAAAATATAAAAATGCTTAAAGAACAGGGAACAGGGATCATTTATATTTCTCATAAAATGGATGAATTGTTTGAAATATCGGATCGCATTACAGTGCTTAGAGACGGACAGTATGTATTTTCAAAAAAGACAAAAGATCTTTGTCCGAATGATCTGATCAAAGCTATGGTAGGGCGTGAGATCACGGAAATTTATCCGGAAAGTAAGAGTAAAATCGGCGAAGTGATCCTTAAAGTAAAACATGCTTCACGGAAAGGCGAGTTTAAAAAGATTGATTTTGAACTTCGGAAAGGTGAAAAACTTGGAATTGCCGGATTGATGGGAGCCGGAAGAACAGAATTGATGATGGCTGTTTTCGGAGCGGCGAAACTGGAAGAAGGTGAGATTGAAATAGGCGGAGTTCCTGTCAGAATACAAAGTCCGAAAGATGCAATCAGGCAAAAAATAGCGCTTGTGACCGAAGATAGGAAACGTTACGGTTTGAATTTGACGGCATCAGTCGAGGATAATGCGGTTTCTGTAATTGAGAGCAGTCTTTCCAAATTTGGATTTTATAGAAGAAAGTTGGGAAGAAAAGCTGCGGAGGAAATGATCAGCCGTATGAACACAAAAGTTACGGGAATGGATCAGATTGTCGGAAGTCTTTCGGGTGGGAATATGCAAAAAGTTGTTCTTTCAAAATGGCTTTTAAATGATCCTGATATTATCATTTTTGATGAACCGACAAGAGGAATTGATGTTGGCGCAAAAGCAGAGATATATAAGATTATAGAGGAATTAGCCTGTAAGGGAAAGGGAATCATTATTATTTCGTCGGAAATGCCGGAGTTGATCGGGTTAAGTCAAAGAATTATTGTGTTGCATGAAGGAGAACAGACCGGAGAATTGCGAGGAAAAGAGATGACGCAGGAAAATATTATGACTCTTGCATCGGGATACAGAAAGGAGGAAAAAGAATGAAAGTTTTAAGTAAAAATTCTGTTATGGAATTTGTAAAAAAGACGGCAATACTCTGGGTTATGATTATTCTGATCCTTATTTTATCTGTTATCAGTCCAAGCTTTTTCAGAGGGCAGAATCTTCTGAATATTATAAAGCAGGCGTCTATTACAGGGGTAATCGGCGTAGGGATGACATTTGTTTTGATCACAGGAGGGATTGATCTTTCCGTCGGATCTGTAATGGCGTTATCGGGAACAATGGCTGCATCTGTAGCTGTGGCAGAAAAAAATATGCCGATTGCTCTGGTTATTTTAGTTGGAGTCGGACTTGGGGCGCTGTGCGGACTTATAAATGGAATCGGTGTATCATACATTGGATTTCCGCCGTTTATTATGACGTTGGGCATGATGACGATTGCAAGAGGGATTCCCCTTGTTTTTACAAACGGAACTCCGATCTTCGGACTATCTGAAGAGTTTAATATGATTGCGAATTCAAGAGTTTTAGGAGTACCTTCACTTGTGATTTTCCTTGTGATCACTGTTTTAGCGGGACATATTATCCTGAGTAAAACTGTTTTGGGAAGACGGATTTATGCAGTGGGAGGAAATGAAGATGCAGCGAGGTTAAGCGGTGTGTCCACTGCAAAAGTAAAGTTGTTTGTTTATGTTTTTTGCGGAATTTTATCGGGAATTGCAGGAATTTTGATTTGTTCAAGAATTACGTCGGGGAATGGCACTGTGGCGGAAGGGTATGAAATGAACGCTATTTCGGCGGCAGTAATCGGCGGTGTCAGCATGACCGGAGGATCGGGAAATGTTCTTGGCATGGTTGTCGGGGCAATGATTTTAACGATTATTCAAAACAGTTTTGATATTATGGGAGTAAATTCGTTTTATCAAAATATCATTAAAGGAATTATTATTTTACTCGCCGTATTTTTGGATTTAAGAGGAAAGAAAAAGAAAAATTAAAAAATGAGTTTTAAGGAGCTTCCTGTATAATTCAAATATAAGGAATTCCAAGAAAGAAGGTTGAGAAAA